>Ga0163144_10005108_pt1 | contig 29267 bp, 31 predicted proteins | sample OliLak19BULKMAT1_FD_123175 | JGI IMG/M metagenome (GOLD analysis project Ga0163144, IMG submission 123175) | Freshwater microbial mat bacterial communities from Lake Vanda, McMurdo Dry Valleys, Antarctica - Oligotrophic Lake LV.19.BULKMAT1 | ecosystem: Environmental > Aquatic > Freshwater >...
GAAGTTCTTGTTGACCGTGATCGTGTTGCTGTTCTGGGTGTTGGTAATGGTGCAAGTACCTCCTAGCGCCACCGCCACGCAATTGGCCTGGTTCGCCGTGTAGCCTACCGGCACCGCGGTCTCCGTTGCTGTGCACGTCGCCCCCGGGGTCGCACCACTCACCGTGAATACCGCCGGTGCTGCCTCGGATGCGTTCTGCGGCGTGGCGGCCACCGTCCCCGAGGTGCAGGTCAGGGCCACAGCAACGGTGGCACCGCTATTGGGGATAAAGTCCTTGTTAACGGTGATGGTATTGCTGTTCTGCGTGTTGGTGATCGTGCAGGTATTATTCAGGGCCACCGCCACGCAACTGGCCTGATTCGCCGTGTAGCCTACCGGCACCGCAGTCTCGGTTGCCGTGCAGGTTGCTCCCGGCGTCGCGCCGGTCACCGTGAACACTGCGGGCGTCGCCGTCGAAGCGTTCAGCGGCGTGGCGGCAACCGTCCCCGAAGTACAGGTCAGCGCTACGGCCACGGTCGCGCCACTGATCGGGCTGAAGTTCTTGTTGACCGTGATCGAAGCCGGGAACCCCGTCATCGGCGCTGCATTGGTAACGGTGACGTTGGTCCTGGCCAGAGCTCGTCCTTCGAAGCTTCCTCGGGTCGACGTGATCGCGGCACCCGAGAGGATGGTTCCTTTGAAGACTGAATCGGTCAAAGTTGCAGCATCGGTGGTGCGCCAAAACACGTTACGCGCCTGCGCAGTGCCGCCCATGACCACCTGAAAGCTGTTGCCGGTGAGGGCGCCAGTCCCGCCGGTCCCGATCCTGAACACCCAGACATCGCTTGCGGTCCCACTGAGCGTCAAAATGACGCCGGCGCCGATCGTAGTCCCAGCGACCGAGCAGTAAACACCAGGTGCCAGCGTAGTGGTCGTGGTCGGCACGGTGCCGTTACATGTCGGGTTCAGGCTATCGAGTTGGCTGTAAGCATTATTGAAGTCAGTTACAACCGTGCCGGCGACCGGCGTGTCGATTGTTCCTGTAATAGTGCATCCGGTGTTAGTAATCGAGGTGAAGGTGGAGCCCACGTTGCCGTTGATGGTGGACCCGGATCCCGTATTGGTGCAGGTTACCGTCCCCACAGTCGGAACGGAGTTCGCACCCAAGACCGTGTAGTTCGCGGTCGTACCCAACGGTGGCGCGATCGCGGCCATGGCTGGGGCAGCAACCAGGAGAAACGCCGCGAATCCCAAGCCTCCGACAAAACTCATGCGTTCGTGGAACATTTTGGAACTCCCAAACTTGGTCATTGAGGGGCTAACAGGCCCAGCGATTGGTGGCCTATGAGCGGGCAGTATTGCGACATGCGACGCGTAAGCGTCGCCAATGTCCACGCTTATCGTGTGGCAAACTAGCTGGTCTCGATTGGCGACGGCACCCATGGCCGTGAAATGGCGGCGTTGAATATTCATGCTCATCTCGAGATCGCTGAGGTCGCTTCTGACGGCCAGACGATGGCGAGCAATAACCGATCAATTCGGCTATATATGAGAAGGTAGCCGCCCGTCCGATCTCATTGCGAGCAGGGGTCGGCTTCGACGCTTCCGCCAAACTGCTCTCCGCATGTTGCTCATGCCGCCGCATCTCCGCGATCTGCGCCAGCAACACCGATACGCCAAGTTGGATTACGGGTGGACCATCGGATGGCGCAAACCGATTCATCATGGTTTTTCGACAGCGGCCAATCAATTCATGGCAAGTTGACGTCTGAAATTTGTTCGGCATATTTTGGAGATTAGGCCGTCGCCAATTTGTTATCTGTGCGATAACGAACATATGAACATGTATATTTACGCAAAGTCGTCTCGCGAAGCGCCCTGTTTGGCGTGATACATCGCGCCGTCCGCGCTTTTGATTAAGGCGTCTGCCGTGCGGCGATCTTTCTGCTGAACGGCAACGCCGATACTGGCCCTGATGGTAAGACTAATCGAGCAGTCGCCCGCGGCAACTTCGCACTGCAGTTGAATCGACCGGCTGAGTCTTTCGGCACCGCATACTGACATATGCGCGAGGAAGCAGACAGGTTCAGGATCTCGGCCTTAAACTACTTGGCGAAATCCGAGCAAGAACCACTATTGGCGAGCCTTTCGCGCACAAAATGGCTGTGAAGGCCCGTCAAATGGCGCTCTACGACTTAGGAACTTATATTGATCAGGCAATTGAATGTGTTCACTCTTGTGACCAGCGCTGCCCTCCCGGCCTGTCGGCCCCCTGCAGGACTCCTCTTCCGCATTCGCGGTAGACCGTTCGGCCGGCGGCGGAGCATGCTCCGCGAATTCCCGGTCTCAACCCTTTCCCGCAAGCCAGAGAGGGTTTCGGCGTGAATTCGAGAGCCTTGCCTGGAGCCGACGAAACGGTAGTCCGATGCAGCGGACTGCGCGCGCCGCAGGGGTGGGAGGAGCGGTGGTACCCCACCAAATTGGAAATGGGCGATGTTGACGGTTATCTCATGCTCAAGAGTGAGAGCGGAAAAGCGTTCGACGAAATGGGCGACCTTGATATTTGCATCAAGCAGATGAGCCTGATCGGCAGACGCGTGACACTCGCCCATACCTTGCAGAATGTGAGGGCGCACGAATGCCAAGGTGCGGAAGACTGCAAGAAGACGAAGGTGGTGGCGTCGGTCACGAAGATACGGGAGATGGGGAAGTAGATTGCCGCCGAGGTCACGCACGACCGAATTGTTGTCTGATGGGCCATCATTTCGCTCAATTGGTCGCAGCAGCGCCCCGCAGGCGGCGCCGCTAGATCAGCAACTGGCCCAATAGCGAAAGTATTTTTAACACTACCCCACAAACTCATCAGCGGCAATACTTGCTTGTTTTAAAATCGCCCGCGATGTTCCCTGAAAAATGTCGCCCGGATGATTCGGTAACGTTGTGTAGCGTTTTGATGTTGGGTCGAACTCGATTTCGTGTGAGCCTGCTGCCTGCCGATGGAACTCAAAAACAAATGCCCTCTACCCTTTAACGACATCTCGATAGCGAAACCCGCCAGGTCGTCCCATCAAACGCCGACAACCAGCGCGTAATCAAAAGAGTCGCTCGCGCGCCACAAATTGTTCATGCTATCGGCTTGCGACTCTAGTAGCTTTTTCGCAACGTGACGCGCAATCTCCAGCGTTTTTTCAATTGTGCGACCCTGAGCGATCAGGCCTTGGGCGTCGTCGCTGGTGGCGAGATACACACCTTCAGGCAAGTGCGCAATTTGCGCATTGATGACATGTTCCACAGGGCGCTTCCGATAATTTGACTTGCCTACGTTCAGCAGTGGGCGGATGGTGAGTTACGTCGCCACGTTTCTGGCGCGCTGGTCAAAAATGAAACCCCGCGCCAGCGCCGTTCCGCGCTTCCGCGCTTTCCCGCCTGCGTGCTTACCAAATGCTCTCCGCTACAAAGATTTTCGGTTCAGATCAAGTTAATTCGAGCGATCCATTCGCCGCTATGTGTGTTACCGCACAGAGTCGAGCGCGCCAATCGCAGACTATGCTTTGGATGTCTTCTCAGCGTTATCCAGCCTCACCAAGCGTTTTTCGTCCATATCGATCAATGCGCTTCGCATCATGATCGAACCCAGCAGCCTACTCAGACTCATACGCCATGGGACAAAGAATACTCGCGAAGCCGTGGAAGTAGTGGTAACCTCCGCTGTGCTTTACGCAGTTTATGTGTCCATCGCGATTCATCCATAACCAGGGACAACGTCATGAACACTCAGATCGCAACCCTCACCCATTTCCGGCACGGTGCCCGTGTGACCGAAGTGCGCTACGGAATTATTCGAAATCGCGCTGGCGTGCTGGCAAGTTTGGCATTCGCCGCGCTTCTTTCGTTGGCGCAAAGCAACGTAGCAGTGGCGGCAACCGCGCCAAACCTTGGCACCACCGCCGTTAACGGCATTGTTTCCAGCACCTTTACCAATTCCAACATCGCGCCACAATCCATTATCAACGGGGATGTCTGTTTTACGACTGGCCCTGTCACACCGCCTTTGTTAACAACAGGCACGACAGCCACGCCTTGTCCGCCTGCAAAAGGGGCCGATCAAGGCCTTGCCTTGGCTGATTTGAATGGTCAGGCCTGTATATCGCTCGGCGCAGGCGCAATTACCTTGGACTCAGTAATTATCGGGCCCAATCCGCCTGGAACCATCCCTCCGGGTTGTTATTCCAGTGGTGGCGCGATGAATGTAACGGCGACCACAACAGTGACGCTGAGCGGTGCTGGCGTTTACGTCTTCAGGCCCGGTGGGGCGCTGACGACCGGCGCCAATTCCAGAGTTGTCTTGGCAGGTGGCGCCTGTGCTAACGATGTTTTCTGGGCCCCTGGTGCCGCGGCAACCCTTGGCGCAAACGCAGCACTTTCGGCGACACCCACGTTTGTCGGAAATATTCTCACCGCTGCGGGTATCAGTATCGGGCAATTTGCAAATTTGGAAGGACGCGCGTTGGCCTTTGGCGGAACCGTCACTACAAATGCCGTCACAATCACGGTCCCGACCTGCGCGCCATTCGTCGTTCCCGTAGTAGTGAACCCCACGCTCGCCAAGGCCTTTAGCCCGATCACCATCAATACCGGCGGCACATCGACACTCACCGTCACCTTGAGCAATGCCAATGCAGCAGTCGCTACCCTGACTGGCCCGCTAGTCGATACACTGCCCGGCGGCGTGGTAGTGGCCAACACACCGAACGCCAATACCACTTGCGGTGGCGCCGGTGCAGTCGTCGCGGTCGCAGCCGCATCTACTGTGACCTTGCCTGCAGGCCGCACCATCCCTGCAAACGGCACTTGCACGCTTACGGTGGATGTAACCGCCGCTCTCGTCGGCTCATATGTCAATACACTGCCAATTGGCGCTCTGGTCACCAGCAATGGCAACAACTTGGCTCCCGCCACCGCCACACTCACGGTCATCGCACCGGTAGTTCTGCCGACGCTCGCCAAGGCCTTTAATCCCGTCACCATCAACGTCAATGGCACCTCGACACTCACCGTCACGCTGGGCAATCCCAATGCAGCAGTCGCTACACTGACTGCCCCGCTGGTCGATACCCTGCCAGGCGGCGTGGTAGTGGCCAACACACCGAACGCCAACACTACGTGCGGTGGTGTCGGCGCAATCGTGGCGGTCGCGGCAGCGTCTAGTGTGACCTTGCCCGCTGGACGCACCATCCCGGCCAACGGCACTTGCACGCTGACGGTGGATGTGACTTCAGCTCTCGTCGGGTCATATGTCAATACACTGCCAATTGGCGCTCTGGTCACCAGCAACGGCAACAACCCGGCTCCCGCCAACGCCACACTCACGGTCATCGCACCGGTAGTTCTGCCGACGCTCGTCAAAGCCTTTAATCCCGGTACCATCAACGCCGGCGATACCTCTAGACTCACCGTCACACTCGGCAATCCGAATGCAACTGTTGCAACGTTGACCGCTTCGCTCGTCGATACGCTGCCCGTCGGTGTGGTTATCGCCACTGTGCCCAACGCCAGCACCACTTGCGGCGGCGCCGGCGCACCGATTGCCACTGCAGGTGGGGCGAACGTGACGCTGCCCGCAGGCCGGTCGATTCCCGCCAACGGTAATTGCACGCTCTCGGTCGATGTCACCTCAGCGCTGGTTGGCTCGTACCTCAACACTTTGGCTGTGGGCGCTTTGGTGACGAGCAACGGTAACAACCCGGCTCCCGCCAACGCAACGCTGATTGTCATTGCCCCTGCTATCGCGACCAGACCGACCCCTGTCCCAACCCTGTCGGAGTGGGCGATGATCATGCTTGTTGGACTGCTGGCTATTGCAGGCTTTGCCGCCATCAGAAAGCAGGAAAACTAGGCATTGCGCCACGATTGGCGCTACGGGTTTGGCCAGCAGCCTGTTCAGGCGGCGCCGGTAATTGCACTGGCGCTGTCTGACGGGACCCAGTGATGGCACGCTTCTTCATTCTATTTGTGGTCATCCTAGTCGGGTTATTTGCCGCCGAGTTGACGCAGCCCGTACAACGCGCCGTTGTGCTGCCCTGGACCGAAGGGCTGGCGCGGCTAAGTGCGGGGCTGATCACACTGTTCGATTCGAATGTGGCCGCTTCCGGCAAGATATTGCAGAGCACCACCAACGGCTTTGCAATTTCCATCGAGGCTGGCTGCAACGGCATCGAGGCCGCGATTGTCCTGATTGCGGCTATGCTGGCCTTTCCTGCGCCTTGGACGTATCGGTTGATCGGGATCCTCGCCGGCCTGGCTGCCGTTCAATTGCTGAACGTCGTGCGCGTGATCAGCCTCTTTTATATCGGCCAGTGGAGTATGCAGGCGTTTGAGTGGGCACACTTTTATGTGTGGCAGGCGCTCATCATGCTCGACGTGCTCATCGTCTGGTTGATCTGGATACGAAAACTGCCACGCCGACCATCATTGCCAGACTCGCCCGCGCCCCCAATGCCTGCGGGGGCCACCCAAGCGACAACATAATGGCAGCCAATGCACTGCCGCTGAAGAAGTTCGTTATCCGCACATTCCTGTGGCTACCGCCGAGCTTTGCGGTTTGGTACTTCAGTGCGCCATATTTTGTTGTCATCGCAGGAAAGTTGGCGCGGCTGCTGGTGAATCAGTTCACGTCTGGCGTCGTCTCAGCGATTGAACAAACGGGTTCGGTGCTGCTCTTCGTCACCACCATCAAGGTACACCCAACGCCAGAACAGACCGCGCTGTTGCTGCCTGAGGTCAACGCGCTTTTGTATTCCTACGGCTTGGCGTTGTTCCTTGCCCTGATGCTCGCCGAAGGCGCCCGGTGGTGGAAATTCCTGGTTGGGGTGGTGATCCTGCTCCTAGTCCAAAGCTGGGGCATCGCGTTCGACTTGCTGGCGCAACTGGGCATTCGCATGGGCCCGGAAGTCTCCGCAGCGGCGGGCTTGTCCGGCTGGCAGCTCGAGGTGATCGCGCTCGGCTATCAACTCGGCAATCTCATCTTCCCCTCCCTCGCGCCAGTCATGGTGTGGGTGGCGTTCAGTCGCTTGTTCGCTGGCGGCGTTTCTGGCCAACGCGGGGAAAACCAGAGCGAACCGAAAATGGGCGAACACCAGCGCTGACGGGGTTTACAGGCCAAAAGTGCCTGAAGACCGCCGCCAAATGGCGATCTGGGCGTTTGGGAACTTCATTTAACCCCGTTGGTGCTGATCCTTCGAGTGCCTCAGGACAGGCTGCACTTCGGGTATCGAAGCGCACCCAAACCAAGGCTTTGATTATTCGTATAGTTCAAGGCCCTTCGATGTCGCAGAGCCTGCCCCGGCATGCTTGAAACTGGGGGCCAGCGGTAAATGGGTTTTGAGAAGTCCTCCCTTTGCGCTCAGCGCACTCGCCTCCGCGTCAAACTGTAAGTCGGAAAAACCCCGTAGTTTTTCGCATACGGCATATTGCCGACAAACTCACAGTGAAACGAATCGTTGTTCTCCAATGCAACCAATGCAGCGTGCGATTCGCTGCAGTACACACAGCCGGGTGGCGTGACCGGCTCGATGCGCGCTGCACGGCTGACATGCGTGCCGGTGAAGCCTTTGTTGCGTGTAACGGGGTCGAGAATCTCAAACGCCGGGCCGGCGTGGAGTGCAATGCGCAGATTCAGCTCGGCGGGAAGCCCAAAATCCTTCCACGCCGTGCCGTTGATGTGGTCACTCAGGTCAAGAGCAAACGCATTGGCATCGACGACCGAATCAAACGTGAAATAGAGACCATCTCCCCAGGTGTTTAGCGTCAGCGGGGCAACCGGCTGGCGGTCCATCACCTCGCGCACGCCCCCCAGAAAGCGCTCAACAAACGCGGGAATCTGCGCTTCAGATAACTTGCTGAAACCAACCGCATCAGCGAACAGCATCGATATCACTTTCTGCTGGCTCTGCTTGAGCAGCACCTCGGCAACCTTCAAGCCCTGCGCCTCGCTCAACTCAAGCAAATGATCATCGTCTAACGCCGACGAAATGCGGTTTACATGAATTCCACGTTGAAGCCAGTCAGACACGGTGCCGCAGGTTCCGCCAACCATGCCTCCCTTCATGTCCCACACCGTAAGCCCGCGCAATTCACCGCACACCTGTGTGGCGCGCAACTTTGCGAGTCCCGCCATCACCACGCCGCCAAAATAAAACGCCACTTCATCGCCCACAAAATCGGATAGCACGGTGACTTGCCTCGCGTCGCTCAGCACTTTTTCAAAGCGCTTCACCCACGACGCATCACCGGTCGGCGCGACGCTGGTCTCGATAAACATTTCCGGCGGATGCGGTAGAACAATGTTGGTCTCGCCGCCAAGTTCCTTCAACGCCTCCAGAAATAGAATGTCCGCACCGCCCGCCGCGGCAGAAAAGCCCACTTGCGCTTCCCATTTCGATAGGGCCCCCAGAATGCGCTGGTACACCGCGCCCTCCGATTCGGGGCGGAAGCGGGGCTGTGCCCGATCGGCCGCATCCAGCATGTGCCCGGAAAAAACCACCACCTGCGGCGCGGCGAAATGGGCAGCAACAAATTCACGCGCTTCGCCCCGCGCACTTAGCACCAGCTCTGCGTTGCGCCGCGATGACGCGCGGTTACCGAGGCGGCCTTTGCTCAAGTCGATGGCGTGCTTGTAAGCCCAGCCGGCCAGATCGAAACGATCCAGGATGAGCGCGGCCTCGCCAATGGTTGCGTAATCCCAGTAGTGCTGTGAGTTGATTGGCGCAGAACCAGCTGGCGCCACTGCCACAGGCTCCAGGGCGTCCATTTCTGTCGCAAACTCCTGCATCATCGGCGCCAACGATTCCAGCACCGAGGCAGCGAGGCGCTGCCCCTTGGCTTCCTCGCCGCTAACCACCATCAACGTCGCCGCATTGATTCCTGACCACACCCCGCCGGTGAGTTCGTTGGAACGCAGGTAAGCGTCACGCGCCTGTTCAAGGCGTTTCCGGTCGCCGGTCTGCAGCCACAAATCTTTGTACGTTCGCGCCAGCAGGCCCAAAGTTTCTTCATCCACCTGCCCCTGCGCGGCAAGGCTCTCCATCTTCAGATTCGCCTTGCTCGCGGCACCGGAGCGCGCGAGTGCAAGCGCCCAAAGCTGAATCAGCCGCCGGTCGTTTGGCGCAAGCGTTGCGAGGCTCTCGCAGGCGTTGGAGGCAAGCAGACATTCACCCGCTTCCAGACAGCTCTCAACACGCTTCAACGCTTCGCTCAGAGAGATAGCGCCGGGGTCTTGGGTGATGGAAGCGATCTGATCGTACAGATCGCGGCGAACGGATCTGGCGGCGACGCTGATGCTCATTTTTGTTCTCCCGGCGAATGAAATTGAGTTGCATATGGGACCCGCATGTTATTCATTGCTGCCCCTATCATTGTGGCTCAAACGAGTGTCGCTGGGCGCCGACGTTGTAGTTATGGCGCGCGCCGATGGCGATGCGGTGGCAGATAGCAAGCGCGCATTTTCGAGGCCTGCGATGTCAAGTCGCTGCACATGCGCCTCGTGAAGGAAACGCGTGGCATCGTCACAAAGACTGACTTGTCGATGATGAAAAGCACGGCATTGCTGGTCAACACCAGCAGAGCGGCGTTGATCGAAGCCGATGCGCTCGTCGCCGCCTTGCGCGAAGGTAGACCAGGCATGGCGGCAGTGGACGTTTACGAGGGAGAACCGCTACGGGACCCCGAGCATCCGCTGGTGAAAATGAATAATGTTATCTGCACGCCACACATCGGCTCTGTGACGCGCGATGAATACGAACTGCAGTTCTCGGACATATTCGATCAGATCGTTTCCTATGCGAACGGGGTTCCGACTAATGTCGTGAACCCGAAGGTCTTTGAAGTTTTACCGAAGTAGCAACCGTCAAACTGTTTGAATTTCAGAATTACCGTAGACCGCATTCATTGCTTCACGCCTTGTCGTCCTCCAGCAGTATGGTCGAATGCGAGTTGCGATAACATCCCAGCGTTGCGCTGGCATGCTGCGCAACGACCCGCAAAATCCTCCGCGTACTCGTAACAACAAGCCCGCATTACAGAAAGGTAAACCATTCATGAATCCGAACAAAGCTCTTTGGGAGAAAGGCGACTTTACCCGCATCGCGCAGAGTATGAGAGAAAGTGGCGAAGCGCTCATTGACAGCATCGGTGTAACCAAGGGGCTAAAGGTACTGGACCTGGGCTGCGGAGATGGCACCACGGCATTGCCGTCAGCCCAACGCGGCGCGGACGTGTTGGGCGTCGATATCGCCCAGAATCTCGTCGACGCTGGCAACAAGCGCGCTGCCGAGCACGGTCTCAGCAATCTCAAATTTCAGGAAGGCGATGCGTCCGCGCTGACTGGACTCAGTGATCACAGCTTTGATCTGGTCGTGAGTATCTTCGGCGCCATGTTCGCCCCACGGCCCTTCGATGTCGCCAAGGAGATGGTGCGGGTGACGCGCCCCGGTGGGCGCATCGTGATGGGCAACTGGATTCCCAATGATCCGACCCTGGTGGCGCAAGCGCTGAAAATCAGCGCCGCATATTCGCCGCCACCGCCGGAAGGATTCGTCAGCCCGCTGACTTGGGGCATCGAGGCGAATGTGATCGAGCGCTTTGTCGGCGCCGGCATTCCAAAGGAGAAAATTTCATTCCTCCGCGATACCTACATCTTCAACTTTGTCGGCACGTCCGTCGAGTTCGTTGCAGCCTTCCGCAATTTCTACGGGCCGACCATGAGTGCCTTCGATGCGGCGGACAAGAACGGCAAGGTCGCCGATTTGCAGAAGGAGCTGGAAGCGCTGTTCACCGGTCACAACAAAAGTACCAACCCGGGCAAGACTTCAATTCCCGCCACGTTTTTGCGGGTAACTGTCGCGCGGGACTGATCGCACTCGAACAAGAAAACACCCTGACGCAGCAGGGCTTTACGTACGTTCAAGCATCAGAGCACGTAGATCGCCATTTGGCGGGCTTCTACAGCCGTTTTCTGGTAGCCGCGCCAGAGCTGGCATTTCAGTTCAGCCGAGTGTCATAAATTTGCGAACCAGATTCCTGCCGCATCAGCCGCTGCTGAAGCGCGTTAGTTCAGCGCGAACGACACAATAGCGATAGCCGACGCAAGCAATCCAAGTGCATTTGCTAACAATCATGCGACTTCATAGGCCCGCTTCAGCAAAGCCTTTAGCTCGGCGTCAACTTCCGCAACCGAGCACACGCGCACCCGATGCGAGACCATTGCGTTGACGCTCCCTGAATCCTCTAGTCGCCCTACAGCGGCCACGCCCTTGAGATTCAGGCCGACGTCGACCCGGGCGGCGGTAGAAGGCTGGATAAGCCCGAACTGCTTGGCGCGACGCAAGGAGACGTATGTCTTCTGTGGCGACAACTCGACATCGTTGCCTAAGCCCGTGACAACTTTTAACAGCGCGTCGTAGATCGGCTTGACCGCCGCCTTGCTGCCCGAGTACTGAGCGGCGAGCAGGTCATCCCCCTCTGTCGTTGCGGTCGAACCGCCAATTACCGATTGCGCGATCAAATTGGCGTAACCGTGCCCGAGCGTGTGTTCGCTTTTGAGCCTGCTCACAATCTGCCCGTGCTTTTCCAGCTTCTGCTTTTTTGCCAGCGCCACCCACACATCGAGTGATTTTCCGGTTTTCTAGGCCAGATTCTGCTTCATCGTTTCTACTGCGTCTTCGACTTTTCCCATTGCGGTCTCCTCGTTATCAATCGAAATTCTTGTTTTTCATCGGCCAGTTGTCAACCTCGGTCCTCTTCGGCAAGACAAATTCCATCTTGTCGAAAATCCAGTACAACACCCGCACGCCGGTTGCGGGCTTACCGGTCTCAACGATGCTCTTCAGCCGGTTGACGACCATAGTGCCGCCAGACTGCATGTCTTTCGCGGTCTTGGTGCCGACCGGCATACCTTCGACGATGAGGGTGCATTCGACGCCGCCGGGGAGTTGTTTCAATTCGTAAATCACCTCGCACTCGGGATCATCGTAAGTCGTGAAGCGCATGGTGTGCGCAAACCAGTGCGGCGGATCGAAGGCTGTGATGGTGCCGACCACGATCGCTTTTTTGCCTGACCCGGTGCGCATCTGCATAGCCTCGCCGACCGCAATCGCTCGCGCGTGCAGCCAGGCATTGAACACCGCGCCCTGTGCTTCGCCTTGTTTGGTGAGCTCCCGCTACACGGCTTCGATCTTGCCTTCGATGACGACACGAAATACGGCTCTGCTCATATTAGTCATACTTTTTCTCCTGACGATTCGATGCTGCACTTGAGTTTGGTAAGTTGAGACGCAAAGTGCCGACTGTACTCGTCGCTCCAGCGTTCATGTATTTGCTGCAGAGGAACCACATTGAAATACAGCAGGCGCTCGCGGCCCTCGCGCTGCGAGATGATCAGGTTTGCCGCGTCAAGCACATCGATGTGCTTCATCACGCCGATGCGCGAATAGGCGAAATGTTCGGCGACAAAATTGAGATTGCAACCTGGGTTCTCGCGGACAACGTCGACGATGGCGCGGCGTGGCTGGCTTGCCATGGCGTGAAAGACGAGATCTAGTTGGTCTTGATTCATATGTAACTATATGGTTACTCATTGAAAGCGAAGTGTCAAGGGAAAGGGAATCGAAATCGAAATCGGAAAGTCTTCATATGAGGCTATCTTATGGCGGGCTGTTTTACTGATCGCACATTTCCCTTAGACTACTTCAATGGAAAGCGCCGCCGCCCCACACATTACCGCCACCCGTATACGCGAGCACATCGAAGGTGGGCGTCTGCTGCAGGCACTTGCCGATGCCGACATCGCACTGGAGAGTGCAAATGCGACCGAGCAACCCATTTTGCTATGCCTGAAGTCTCTGGCGCTGGTCACCACCGGGCAGGCACTAGCGGGTCTGCGGATTGCAACCCAAGCACACGAACTGGCCGCTGCACTGTCTAAGCCCGTCATCGAAGGCGAGGCGTTGCTCGCGGTTGGATTTGCCCTGCAAACGCTGGAAGAGCATGCCAGTGCGATAGACGCCTTTACGCACGCCGAGCGGCTCGCCAAACAGTCTGGCGACAATGGTTTGTGTGCGCGCGCGTTGCGTCGCCTGGGAATTTCCTGCTCGGTGCTGGGACGGCATCAACAGGCGCTGGAGATACTCGAGCAAGCCGCCGCGTCGCTAGAGCAGCATGGCACGCTGGCCGAGCGATATCACGCTCGTTATTCGGTGCTTAATGCCAAAGGGCGTGCGACAGACACACTCGACGCGAATGATGCTGCGCGACAGCGACAATACCGCGCACTTTTCGCCGACTGGCAAGCCTTCTCAGAAGAAGTTGCAAGTTTGCAATTGACGCGCCTTGAACTGATGTCACTGACAAATGCGGGAATAGCCGCGCATCGCGCCGGCGACTACGAAGTGTCACTAGCCATACTCGAACGGGGAATCGCTGGACACGCGCATGCTGGCCAGCGGGGACATGAGGCACTCGCAGTGAATCATCTGGGCGAGGTACTGCTCGCACTGGGCCGCGTATCAGAGGCGGTTGAGACGTTCAAGCGCGGCATTGCGTTGCAGGAAGGCGGCAGCCCGCGCGAGCTAATGGCGGCGTGGGAGGCGCTGGCAGGCGCATATGAAACGATTGACGATCCGCGACTGGCGCTTGCGTCATTCAAGCAAGCCAGGAGCATCGAGCGCACCCTGCACGACGACGACGCAAGGCTTGCGGCAGCCCGACGCGAACAGCGTGAAGAAATTGCGCGTCTCTCAGAACAATGGACACGGCTGGCAGAGGAAGACCCGTTGACCGGGGTCGCCAATCGCCGCGCCTTTGACCGCTCACTCGAGGTCATGCTCGACGGCGCGCGTGCCGGTCGCCATTTTTCCCTGCTATGGCTCGACCTTGATCTGTTCAAACACATAAACGACACCTTCGGTCACGCTGCAGGCGATGTGGTGCTACAGCGCTTTGCCTCAGTGCTGCGTCTGGGTCGACGGGCTGGCGATCTTGCGGCGCGTGTCGGCGGTGAGGAATTTGCCCTGATCTTGCCGCTGAACCAAAAGCATGAAGCTGTCGAAATTGCGGAGCGAATCTGCCAGTCGCTGAAATCTACCGAGTGGCTGGAAATTAGTGCGGCGCTACGCGTGACTGTCAGCATCGGCATCGCCCTCAGCCACGAAGTCGAAATCGGCGAGCTCAGCGCGAAATCAATCTACCAACTTGCAGATCGCCGCCTGTATCGCGCCAAGGCAGAGGGGCGCGACCGCGTGAATGCTTCCGCTTGAGCCACTTGCGGCTGTTCGGGGTTTGGCTTTGGCACCCCTATACCCGTCGCACGCACGTATACGCGTCCCATAGCGGTCGGCTTACGGTGCGATCACGATCTTTCCGACCACCTTGCGTGCCGCCATATCCATCAGCGCCTGCGGCGCATCGGCAAGCGAGTAGGACTTGGAGATGAGCGGATTGAGTTTTCCCTCACGCATCCAGCCCATCATTTCGGCCATGCCCTTCATGTTGCTCGCGGGTTCGCGCTTGGCGAATTCGCCCCAGAAGACGCCAACGATGGAGGCGCCTTTGAGCAGCGTGAGGTTCAGTGGCAATGAAGGAATCTGACCATCGGCAAAGCCGATCACCAGATAACGGCCGCGCCAGCCGATGGATCGAAATGCCGGCTCGGCGAATTTTCCGCCGACCGGGTCATAAATCACGTCCGGCCCTTTACCGCCAGTCTCGCGTTTGATGGCTTCGCGCAAGTCTTCACGCGTATAGTTGATGAGCGCATCGGCACCATGCGCTTTGCAGATGGCGAGTTTTTCGTCGGTGGATGCAGCAGCAATGACGCGCGCGCCAATTGCCTTGCCGATCTCGACTGCCGCCAGCCCGACCCCGCCCGAGGCACCCAGCACCAGCATGGTCTCACCTGCCTGTAATGCCGCGCGGTCACGCACGGCGTGCCAGGAGGTGCCGTAAGCCAATGAGAATATCGCGGCGAGCGCGTAAGGAACGCCGGGCGGCATCGGCATGGTGACGGTCGCAGGCGCGATAACTTCTTCGGCAAACCCGCCAACGCCGCAAAAGCTGACGACCTTATCACCGACCTTTACGTGGCTGACGCCGGCACCGACGCTGATGACGTCGCCAGCGACTTCGGCACCGGGTGAGAACGGCAGCGGCGGCTGTATCTGGTATTTCTTCTGGATGATCAGGACGTCGGGGAAATTGACGCCTGCCGCACGAACGCGGATTTTAACTTCACCGTCGGCTGGCTCGCGCGAGGGAATGTCTTCGAGTACCAACGTTTCAGGGCCGCCCCAAGCCTTGCAGAGTATTGCTTTCATGCGTCGTGTGCCTCGCTGTGTTGAACAAGCGAAACCTTAGCACAGTCTCTGCGGATAACGATCTCTACTGCACGCCCTCATCGAGCAGAATCCCATGCGGCAGCGAAACGGTATCGATGCCTTCTTCGCTTAGCTCAATTGCTTCTTCGTGGGAAACGCGCCCGCGGATATTGCGATGGCTTTCTTCGCCGTAGTGCATACGCCGCGCCGTCTCGGCAAACTGTTGGCCAACGTTTTCCGTATTGGCGCGCACGAAGGCCTTGAACTGTTGAAGCATGTGCTCTTGCAGGCCCGGCATCATCGATGCAGGCATGACATCCTGCGGCCCGTTTACCTTCGGTGCGGCGGGTACCAGATCGGCCGCACCCATGTTGAGGCGCGGCGCCGAGAGTTGTTTGGTAATGTGCGTATCGCCGCAGTGCGGACATTCAACCAACACGTTCCGCGCCTGCCGCTCGAACTCATCGGCTGAGCGAAACCAGCCGTCAAACTGGTGGCCATGAACACAGGAAAGGTTGAATACAATCATCGACTTCTTCGCTTAATGGTTATAGAACATGTAGTTGATACGTTGGGCCTGAAACGTCAGTTTCAATCGACTGGATGCCGCTTGCGCAGCCCCCAATAGATGGTTAACGGACGATCAACCAGAAAGATTACTTGAAAATGCCTGCGTAGCGCTTGCGCAATTCGTTCTTTTGCACTTTTCCCATCGCGTTACGCGGCAAATCGTCGACCGTGAAGATGCGTTTGGGGAGCTTGAAGGCCGCCAGCTTTCCCTTGATGGCAGCCAGAATGCTGGCCTCGGTCAACATCGCACCCGGCTTGTTGACGATCACCGCCGCCACCGCCTCGCCGAAATCAGGGTGCGGCACACCGATGACTGCACTTTCCGCGACACCGTCGATTTCGTCCAGCAACAACTCAATCTCTTTCGGGTAAACGTTATAGCCGCCGGAGATCACCAGGTCCCTGGAGCGGCCGACGATGGTGACATAGCCGTCAGCGTCAATCTTGCCCACATCGCCGGTTTTGAAATAGCCGTCAGGGGTGAACTCTTCCTTGTTCTTGTCAGGCATTTGCCAATAGCCGGGCAACACGTTGTCGCCTTTTACTTCGAGCCCGCCGACGTCGCCAGTGCTGCAGGCGCGGCCGGTTTCGTCAACCACGCGCAAAGCAACGCCGGGCAACGGCAAGCCGACCGTGCCGCCGCGGCGTTCGGCGTGGAGCGGGTTGGAGGTGATCATTCCCGTTTCAGTCATGCCGTAACGCTCGAGGATGACGTGGCCGGTGCGTTCGACAAACTGATGAAACGTCTCGGCCAGCAGCGGTGCCGAGCCGGACACGAACAGGCGAACATTGGCGCAGGTCTGTTTGGTAAACGCGGGATCCGACAGCAGTCTCACGTACATGGTCGGCACACCCATGAAGACCGTTGCACCCTGCAGCGCGGCGATGGCAGCGCCTGCCTCGAACTTCGCGTGGAAGATCATCTTGCTGCCGTTGAGCAGCGCGGTATGGCAGGCCACGAAGAGTCCGTGCACATGAAAAATCGGCAAGGTATGCAGCAAAATGTCGCCGGGCTTGAACCCCCAATAAGCATGCAGGGTGACGGCGTTGGAAGCTAAATTGCGATGCGTGATCATCGCGCCTTTGCTGCGGCCGGTGGTGCCGGAGGTGTAGAGAATCGCCGCAAGGTCATCTTCATTGCGATGGGCAATCTCCAGCATTGGCGAGGACTTTGAAGCATTTTCGTGCCAGGAGTGGCTTCCTTGCTGGATCTCGCTGTTATTGTCGTCGGCCAGCGTGAATCGATGATCGATACCATGCTTGACGCACAAGGCATTGATCCATGGTTCACTTTTCGGCTGGTGTACCACCACCTTGGGCGTGGCATCGCCGAGAAAGTAATCGACTTCGCCTTCCTGATACGCACTATTGAGCGGGAGAAAGACAGCGCCCGATTGCAGGCAGGCGAGGTACAAAAACAGCGCTTGGGGTGATTTTTCGACCTGTACCGCAATGCGGTCGCCAGGCATCACGCCCAGCGACCGGATGAAGTCGGCGTAACGGGCGGTGATGTCCTCTAGCTCGGCGTACGAGAAGGTCGCGCCAGAAGCGGTTTCCAGCGCGGTTTGCGAACGATTCAACGAAAAGCGTGATCGCAACAATGCGTAGAGGTTGGCGTTCATCCTAGAAACCTCGGTTGGACGGGCGTGAGTGTATGTTTTTGCGGCTTTCTGGCAAGACGCGACGACGACGCAGACTACACTCTGCTAGGAGAAGCAACGCCGCCAGGGAGCCGCAAAAACGTGCAATTACGTCCGTAGCGGTCTCAACTAAAAGGTAAACAGACAGGACATCACAAATTTCAAACATTTCAACGCCTTAATGAGACAGCTGAGCGATCAACTGAGGTTTCTAGGATCATAGTGCTACACGATCCCCAGTTTGAGTTCCTGATCGGCCACGCGGGCGGTCTTGTACTCATCGAACTCATGTTGCTGCATGGCAGTGGCACCCAGAATGCTCGCGATAGCGCGCCCCGGCAGCAATTGAATTTCGGTTTGATAAATCATGTTGACCTGAGCGACAGGCGCGGCCAATGCAACGTACACGCCGCCGCCCAGCTTACCAAGTACGGTTGTCTCAACATAGGTGCCCGCTCGCGACAAGGCGTGCAACGCGCAAGCGAGATCGGCGAGATAGGCGGAAAGCATGATGCGTTCGTCATCCAGTGTGGTCGCGTGCGAATCGCAGTCGACGAGAAAGTGCAGTTTGGCAGGTACTGTTGTGGCGCTGCTCCTCCCATCGTCGGCGCGTCCGGCAGCCATGCGCCATAACGTGTCCGCTTGCAGCCAGGCGCGCTCAGCGCCGAGAAGCTTGCCGCCAATGAATCCGGCGATTGCAATGGTTTCGCCGGCATATTCACCCCTGCCGCTCAAGATGCCGCCGCGTTCTTCAATCTCGTAGCCTTGCGGATAGAGCTTGGCGAAGTCCTTGCGCTCGATTTTTTCGCCGACCGTCGCTTTGCCTGCAGAAGCCAGCTTGCTGAGTCTGGTGCCAAGCAACGCATGGCGCTCGGTAACGGCGTTGCCGATGAAATGCGCGGCCTCCATCGAGCCCGCGTCTGCCGCCATCAACTCACACTCACCAAGCTTGGCGCGTGCCTGACCGCTAATGGCCGCCATCGACATTGCGGCAAACGCATCGTCGAGCGCAGAGACGCCGGCCGCCTGCGCGAGGATTGAAGGACCGGACATTGCCAGCCGTGTGTTTGCCGAATACACGCGTGTGCCCGCCAGTGCAGCCAGCATGGATGCGCCGCCAAAACAGTTCGCGCCACATACGGCCATCATCGGCGCCCCTGCTGAAACTGCGCTGACCGCTGCCCTGTACATGTGCCGAAACGCGCCCAACGCGGGCAGCCCTTCCGATACGCGCGCGCCAGCGGAATCTACATACAGAATCAGCCCGCTTTTCTGCGCTTCTGTGACCTTGAACAGGCTGGCCAGCTTTTCGCATTCCTTCACGCCTAACGAGCCGCTGGCGATTTTATTTTCGATAATGGCGGCCAGAACCGGCGACGACGCGCCACTGGCCGAGGCCAAGCGACCACGCCCGATGGTGAGATTGCCAACCGCCTCACTCGTCGGCGCGAATTCAATGTGGGACTTGAGTGTCGCGAGACATTCCGTGGGGAGCATAGGGCGGCGCAATCTTGATTAGACTGGACCGAGTTTCATCAGCGCAATGATCGACAGCCCAATCGCGAGATTGAGCATCACCCCAAACCGGATCTGCTCAAGCTGCCTCGCCGCGACCGGCCAATCCTCGGCCGAAATACAGCGAGCCAGCCGACGAAATGGCGCGGCACGCAGATAGAAGAAGATCGCTATCATCACACCACCCAACAGCATCATCCACATCCAGGTCAACGGCATATTTTTCATGCCCACCGAGACGATCATGGTTACGCCAGTGGCGATGATGACGGCAATGGCCAATATCACAATGCTGAAAAAGCGGCCTAGCGCAGCGTGCATCAGGGGGATGCGCTGTGGTGGCGGCAAAATGGCGATGGCGGCAGGACGCAGGCAAAATAGTGCGAATATCATGCCGCCGACCCAGGCAACCACCGCCAGCAGGTGTGCAAAGAGCATGGCTGAATAGAGTGTCATAGCGTAATTCTAACGTCAGAGACAGCAGTTCGCGGTCGAAGCGCTTTTCATCGAACCAGTTTGGCTCTGGCTTCGGTGAGGGCAGCGTCCAGATAGGCGCCATAGAAATCAGGAATCATCGATCCCACCAATGGCTTTGCGAGCATTTCGCCCTTGCTGCCAAAGAACACGACAACCGGAGCGAGCTTGAACTTGTGACGTGCAGCAAATTCGGCATGGGTGATGGTGCTGCCGTCGAAATCACGCAACTTGGCGGTACCGTTGATTTCGATCTGGCGCACGATTGGCCTTGCCATGGCCGTTGGGCCGCGCAACAGGGGCAGCAAATGTGAGCGCCGCACAACTTCGCAGTGCGGGCAGCCCTGAAGGCTGAGCAAGACGATCAAAGGCGCGCCGGTGCGCTTGCTTTCAATAGCATCAGCAGCGAAATCGGTCGCCGGTGACAACACGGTTTGGCAATTGGCCGCGCACGAAAGCGTCAACAACATTAGCGTGGCTACCAGGGATGTCAAACGGAGCCAAATTTGTCGAGTGAACATCATTTTTTCGACAATGATTCCTTTTCCATCAACAGGTATGTACCGTAGGCATTCACGCGATTGGCTGCTTCGAACGCGGGAAGTTTGGCAAAGTTGCTCCAGTCGGTTCTGGCATAGGCTTCATCGAACGACACAAAATCCGCCACGGCTTTGCCCATTTCTTGTCGCAGATAGTTCAAGTAGTCGCGCGTTAGCGACAAGTCTGCCGCTGGATTGCGCGATGGCTCGCCGTGCCCGGTAATCATGATCGCGGGCTTGAGTTCCAGCAATCTGGAAAAGGTCGACAGCCAGCGTTTGCTATCGGCCTCGCCGACAAATGGAATGCGACCCGTGAACAAAATATCGCCGGTAAAAACCACGCCACTCTTGCCGACGATCACGATGACATCTTCGGGTGAATGCGCCGGTCCAAGATGGATGATCTCAAATCGTGTTCCCCCAAGGCTGAACGATCGATCACCATCCAGCCATACGTCCGCTGGGACCAGGCGCGTGGCCGCGTCCACCCACGGTGCCAGATCCTTGCGCCGTTGTAGAAGCCGGGCGGCACCCTCACTTCCCTCCAGGTACTCGCGCGCCAGACGATGCGCCCAAATTTCTGCGCCGGCTTTTTTGAAGGCTTGCAGACCATAAAAATGGTCGGCGTGGTAATGGGTGATGATGACTTTGCGGATTGGTTTGTCCGTGACCTTGCGGATGGCGGCGACCATAGCAGCACCAAGTTCGGGTGTGCCAAGCGCGTCGATGACTACGACGCCTTCGCTGGTGACCACAAAGCCGGCGTTGGAATTGAAGCCGCGATTCTCTTGCGATGCAACGCCTGCTTTTCCCTGAATCAGGTAGACGTGCGGCGCCACGAGTTGTGGCGTCAATAGCGCTTCGTTGCCGGCGGCGATCGCAACACTGGATTGCGCGATAAGCACGATCAGCAAGTGTCTTGCAATCAGAAAAGCACTGCGGTGCCTCATGCCATGCCCGCGTTACCCTTCATGCCAATCAGTGTCGGCAGATTGAGCTTTCTGGCCCGGATGGTTTTCTTGTCCCGCAAATACGTTGCCATGACATCCCAGATCGGCTCGCCCGTTGCGCCCTGCGCCACCGGCGCCCAGCCTGCAACTTTGTATTTCCGGTTAGCGTCGATAGCCTTGCCTTTGAGCATCATGCTGCTGATGCGGCCACCCATTTTTCCGTTGGGATCGCAGGTGTAGCTGAGGCCACCAACGCGCACCATGTCGCCACCCTGCTGGTAATAGGGATCAGGATTGAACAGGTTGTCGGCCACGTCTTCAAGAATGGTTTTGATGGTCTCGCCGGACATTTCATTCACGGTGGTATACGGATAGGTGATTGCCGTTTGATCCATCAGGTGCTCCATGGTGATGGCCTGGCCGGGTAGTAGCGAAGTGCCCCAGCGAAAGCCCGGCGAGAACGCAATCTCGGCACCCTTCACTTCCATCAGCCCATCAAGGATCAGCTGATCGAAGGTGCCGTTGAAGTTGCCGCGCCGGTAAAGCAGCCCTTCGGTCACGGCGAGCTTTTCGGCCAGTTTCGATTCATAAGGCGCACGTACTTTTGCGATCAATGCCGCCATGCCTTGGTCTGCGGGGAGCAGGTTAGCGAAGATTGGCATGAGGCGATATCTGAAATCGATGATTTTACCGTTCACGACGTTGAAATCGAGCACGCCCAGGAACTTGCCGTTGGAGCCGGCATTGGTCACCAGCGTTTGCCCCGCGCTGTTCTTGACGATCACCGGCGCCGGTACGCCGTCGTGAGTGTGCCCGCCGAGAATCGCATCAATACCTGTCACCCGTGATGCGAGTTTCAGGTCGACATCCATACCATTGTGCGAGAGCAGAACAACGACGGCAGCTCCCTTGGCGCGCGCTTCGTCGACACTCTTTTGCATCTCAGCTTCTTTGATACCGAAGCTCCATTCCGGTGTGAAGTAACGCGGATTCGCGATTGGCGTGTAGGGAAACGCCTGGCCAATAATCGCCACCGGCACGCCATTCATTTCTTTCATCACGTAGGGCGGGAACACCGGGTCGCTGAAATCGATGGTTTGAATGTTCTGCGCGATGAAATCGATCTTGCCTTTGAAGTCCTTCTCGACAATTTCCTTGACGCGCTTGTCGCCGAGGGTGAATTCCCAGTGCCCGGTCATGATGTTCACGCCAAGTTCCAGCGCAGCATCGACCATGTCCTGCCCATTGGTCCATAGCGCCGTTCCCGAGCCCTGCCAGGTGTCGCCACCGTCAAGCAGCAACGCGCCAGGACGGCCAACTTTGAGGTGCTTGACCAGCGTCGCCAAGTGGGCAAACCCACCCACTTTGCCGTACTTGCGCGCGGCCTGGTCAAAATCGAGGTAAGTAAATGCGTATGCTTCGGCGCTGCCGGGTTTGATGCCGAAATACCTCAACAGCTTTTCGCCGACAAGATGCGGAGGCTGACCGATCGACGCACCAATGCCGATATTCACATTTGGCTCGCGGAAAAAAATCGGCTGTAGCTGCGCATGGCAATCGGTCATGTGCAGAAAATGCACATTGCCAAAGCGTCGCAGATCATAAGACTTGCTTAGCTTGCCATCGGTCGCATGCGCGTCACGATGATCAAGCGCGAAGCCGCTTGCACTGGCAACGGCGAGCAGATGCAGGAATTCTCGACGGCTGATACTGGACATATTGAACCTTCCCTTTAGAACTCGATGTCGTCGGCAATTGCCTTGATGCCGGCGTTGGCGCAGGCATCGTCTGCCTCTCCGCCCGGCGCGCCGGACACGCCAATCGCGCCAAGAAAATCTCCGCCACCGTTGATCGGCAGACCGCCACCGATGGCGGCCACACGCGGTAGTTGACGAATACCACTCATCGACTTCCCTGCCTGGGTTTCGACAGCGAGCACGCTGGTCGCTTGCTTGAAGCTTGCCGCTGTCCAAGCCTTGGCGACCGCTGTGTCCGGCGTATGCGGACCCGCATAGCGGTCACGCAAAACCACCTGCACCACACCGGCGCGATCAACGACGGCCACTGCCGCCTGGAAACCATCCTTGCGGCACTTGGCCAGCGCGGCTTGAGCCGCTTTTATCGCCGTTTCGGTGGTTAACATTTTGACGGTGAATGTGGGAGCCTCTGCAGCCGAGACACCTGTGCTGATTGAGATCAGCAGCGACCACGCAACTGACACGACCAAGTTTGCAAAAGTGCTCTTCATTAGCTTCACCTTATGGTTGCCGACGCAAAAAAGCCCGGGCGCGCCGGGCTTGGGGTGGCTTACTGGTTAATCGGGGAATTCGGATCCAGCAACAATGCAGTCACGTGCTTGATCTGCTCTTCGGTGAGGATAGCGTTGTGCCCGAAGCGCGGCATACTGGAACAAGCAGCGTAAGCCTCTGCGTTGTAAATCTTGCCATAGGTATATTTTTGTATGGCTTCTGAATTGCCGCGAAGTTTGCCGAAGTTGTACAGGCTGGGACCGATATTACCGAAAGATATTTCCTGCTTCGACAGTTGATGACAAGCATAGCAATTGCCACCCGCCGGTCGCGCCGGATCATCGCTGAACTGTTTACCTACGCCGGACTGGGCAATCTTCTCTCCTTCTTTCCAGTCACCGAGCATTTTTCCATCCGCCGGATACGTGATCAGTTTCATGTTCAGCGCCTCGATATTCTTGGCGACTGAGGCCGGACGCTTCAAGGGATATTGGGAACAGAGGCGCTGCGTCTCATCCTGGTTCAGGCGATCCACCTTTGCCTGACCACGATCCTTGAACGAGGCCTTCATGACGATTTCCGCCGATGTCGGTTTCGCGCCATCTGCCGCTTGGCAGAAGGCGGACGCTGTCGCCAGAGCGGCGACAAGCGGTAGAACGAAATTGATCTTTCTCATGTCCGTCTCCTAGCGCTTGATCGAAGGTGCGGTTAGTACACCACCGTTGGCATTCCTGGCCAGGTAGGTCGTCAGCGCAATCGAGCCTTGCGAGGTGAATTCGAGTTCCGGAAAACGTTGTTGCCGGAAACAGTCAAACAAACGCCATTGGAATGAGCGCAACTCTCCCTGTGAAACACGGTAGGCAGGCCAGGACGTGTATGCACGTTGCGCCGGCTCTTTCTTCGTCAGGTTTGGCAAATCCTGCAGACGGATCCGCTGATTGTCCGCGCCGTGGCAGGTTACGCAGCCAAAATCATGGGGCCCACCACGATGAAAAAACATCGCTTTACCAATCTCGTAGGCTTCTTTCTCTTTCGGGTGGTCGCCGCGGACGTTCATTTTCATGCCGCGTGCTGCCGTCGTCACATATGCCACCAGTGCTTCAATATCGGACTTTCGTTCGGGACTGCCAAACGGGTTCTTCTTGGCGTCGTCATAGCGATAACCTTGCAACATGACCATGCAAGTGACGAGTCTCGATTCGAGGTCTTCCACCTTGTCCGAATCGGCAAAGTACTTTGGGAGCACGGCGTAAGCGCCTTTGATTTTGCCAGGCCCCAAGCCAATATCACACTGCTCGAGCGATACCTTGTTTGGCCCGCGCTTCTGTTTCCAGATGTCTTCGCCGCGCGCCTCCCACAACTCCGCCGGGTTGCCGTCGCCCAACGCTTGCCGGTACTTCTCGATCTCTTTGATGGTGGCGTCGCCACTGCTACCCTGGGCCGACGATGTCGATGCAACCAGCGCGCCGGTCAATGCCGCCGTGATCAACGTGATTGCGACTGCTGCTCGTTTGAAATAGTGCATTTCACTCCTCCGGGAATGTGATCGTGATTATTTTTCAGTGAGGCCGCATCTTTGTTGTGCGGCTGGGGTGATCTAGGGCGTACTACGGTTTCAGATACACAAAACCTTCCCTGGCTTGCAGGCGACCGATTTCGACGACGCCAGAGGGCACCAGTTTCGTCTGCGGAAGCAGCTTTTTGGGGTCGATCTTGTTTGACTTCAAGGTAATTTCACACACACGGAATTCCACCCCGCGTGCGGCTAACTCTTCAACAGGAATATTGAAGGGATTGCCGGTTGCATTTACGGCACCGTCGAGCAGGAACTGAACTCCCAGCGCGTGCGCGACCACCACAATCTTTGTCGTGGGGTCGACGTCGAGATGATTCTTTATGTTGCGAAGGCCCTTGGTCGCCTGCTCGAAACCCGAATCAAAGTGATAGACAATTTTGATCGGCTCGTCCTTGCCGGCAGCATAGGCAAAGGAAAATGAAGCCGCTGCAATGAGGGCGATCAGCGTCCGCATGGTGGTCGAAAGCGGGCTCATATTGACCACCGCTCAGGAAATCGTGGCTTCGTCAGATCGTTTGTCACCTTTGTTGTCCGTCCAGGTAACAATGATTTTTTCACCGACTTTTCCGCCCGAAAAACGAAATTCGAGAAACGGATTCTTGGACACTGCCGGACCCCATTGCGCCGACAACACGGTCTTGCCGTTGTGGGTGGCGGTCACGCTCTGAATGAACCATGCCGGGATGTTCTTTCCAGCGGAGTCCTTGCGCTGACCGGTCTCCATTTCGTGCGCCATCAGCACCTTGACCACTACCTTGTCGGCCATCATGGTGGCGCGAATTTTCATCGGATCTGCCATTTGAATCTCCTAAGTCTCTTTATGAAGTCTTTGTCGGCGCGCTGAGTTCAGCAGGCCGTTTACTGATCTGCGGAATCGCCGTGCTACCGTTACCCAGCCATTCGCCAATCGGCGTGGTCGCAATGCTACATTTACCCAGCCGTTCGCCAATCGGCGTGGTCGCCCTACTACCGTCACCCAGCCATTCGCCAATCGGCGTGGTCGCCCTACTACCGTCACCCAGCCATTCGCCAATCGGCGTGGTCGCCCTACTACCGTCACCCAGCCATTCGCCTTTCAGGGCGAATGCCGTTCGCGGCGCAAAGGATGTGCGCAGGCACATCCTTCGAAACCCGCCGCTCACCCTCCGCATCCGCCTAGTGTTACTTTGATCTCTTTCGTGGCGAAATAGTATTTGCCTTCCGCTTTGACTAAAGCAAAGACGTTCGAAGTCTGGCCCATCTTTACGCGTGTCGAGACGAATGGCTCGGTGCCACTGGGAATATCGAATAACGCCGATAACGCATTCGGATTTTTTTCGACCAGAATTGAAATGGATTCGGTCTTGCCAAGCCTGCTGGTCACCGATACCGGTACGACAGCTCCGTTCTCGGCAATATCGGGCGACGTAATCGTAATTTCCTTGCTCTCAACGGCTGCGCCGCCACCGAGTGCCTTGGCCGTGTCTTGCAGATTCTTGGTATCAAAGGCGGCCTTGTTCCATTCTTGCGAGTACGCAACGCCGGGTTTAAAAATGCCAGCGGAAGCGGCGAGCGCCATCACCGTCGCGCCACCGGATGCCTGGAGTAGATTTCTGCGTGATTCATTCATGCTTTTCTCCTGAAATTCATTGACTTACTATGGCTTTTTCAAAACGAACTATACCGTAATTACCCTACTTCCCTGGGGCGCCGGCCAGCACCCATTTCGTCAGGGCGCGAATCTCTTCAGTGCGTAATGTGCTTGGTGGCATTGGCACCGCTCCCCATACGCCGCCGCCGCCAACTTTTATTTTCTCTACCAAACGCGTCTCTGCGAGACTATCGGACTTGTATTTTGCGGCAACCTCGAGAAAGCTGGGGCCAACGAACTTCTTGTCTACTTGATGACAAGCCATGCAATTACTCTTGCGGGCAAGATCAGACATGGATGCATTTGAAGGCTTGGCGGTGGCGCTGCCAGTGACAGCGGCTAATTGAACGATCTCCGATCGCTTGTTTGCATTGACAGGGTCGATGAAACGCGCCGGCCCAACATCGCGCTGCTGTTCGGCGAGGTTACCGTGACTGCCCCGCGCAGAATCCGGTAGAGCGGAAGTCAAACCCGTCTCAATCACGCAGTTCTTCATGCACGCCACGTTTTGCACGTCACCCTTGCCATTGATATTCCACAGCCGGTCGTATTTGATCTTGCCATTTCGATTTGGCAATCGCTCCTGGACTGCGCGCATGTTTGTGTCAGAAAGGACGTAATCAGCGGGAATAATGTCGCCGAGGTGGAGCAGGTAGGCTAGCGTTGCGTATACCTCATCGGATGACAGCGACTTGGGTGCATTCCACGGCATTGCCCGATTGATGTAGTCCCATAACGTTGAAATAGATGACACTTTCATTAACGTTGAGCGCGCAACCGGCTCTTGCAATGCCTTCACGCGGCCAATCTTGATGTCTTCCGCCGTGGTACCGCCAACCAGCGGGCTGAACACTTCATTTGATTCGCCAAATGTACCGTGGCAGGACGTGCACTTGGCTTCCCAAATTTCCTGCCCCTTTGCTACTGATCCACTACCGGGAGGCAAGCCGGTCAAATCGGGACGCACGTCGATGTCCCAGGCCTTTATTTCCGCGGCTGTTGCTGCGCGACCTACACCTGGATACTTTTCGTTTGCGTGAAGGCTTGCGGCGGACCCCATAGACGCAGCCAGCAGCAACATGGACAGCAGCCTAGTAGACTTGAACATTGCTCACCTCACCGGAACCGGCTACCTTCCAGGACTGAATCGCATTGTTGTGGTAAATCGACCGTGAACCACGTACGGCGCGCAATTGGTTAATTTTTGGCTGCACATAGCCGGTCTCGTCTATCGCGCGGCTCTGCAGAATCGCATCACCGCCATTCCAAGTCCAACTGATATTGAAACGCGTCAGGCTCTTTGACTGAACGGGATTTTCCAGACGCGCAACCTGCCAGTTGCGGCCGCCGTCAAAACTGACGTCTACTCGCTTGATCCGTCCACGGCCAGACCATGCGAGTCCGGTAATATTGTGGAATCCCTTGTCGAGCAGAGTTTGCCCGCCTGATGGCGAAGTGATGACCGATTTGCATTCCTGAATGGACGTGTATTGGCGATGTCGCCCATCAGGCATCAAGTCAATATAGTGTATTACCTCGTCCTTGGTTCCAAACGGTTGGTCACCGACCTCGATTCGGCGAAGCCATTTCACCCAGGACACCCCCTGAATTCCGGGCGCGACCATTCGTAGCGGGTAGCCATTCTCCGGCCGCAGCATTTCACCGTTCATGGCATATGCCACCATACAATCGTCGAGTGCGCGATCCATCGCAATTGTGCGCGTCAAGGATGATCCGTCGGCGCCTTCAACGAGGATGTACTTGCCGCTCTTCCTGTCGAAGCCGGCCATATCGAGCAAAGTAGAAAGGAGCACACCGGTAAACTCGCAACAACTGAGCATGCCGTGGGTGTATTGAACCGTTGGAACGGCAACATTACCCCATTCCATAGCGGTATTAGCGCCGCACTCGATGAAATGAATCCTCGACACGGCTGGCAGCCGCATTAAATCATCCATCGTAAACACGAGGGGGTTTTTTACTAGACCGTTAATCATCAAACGATGCTTGGACGGATCGATATCCCACCAACCCTGATGATGTCGCTCAAAATGCAACCCATTAGGTGTAATGATGCCAAACATACCCTGCAGCGGTGCAAACGACACGGACGCGGCAGACACTCGCGTCAAGCCTGGGCTTTCGCGACGCTGGAGGTTGCGTTCATATTGGGAGGGTTGACCGTAACCCGTCTCGGCAACGGGTTTACCAAGCCCCTTGGTATGAGCGGGCAACTCAAGAATGTTTGGATCCCCCTTAAATTCTGCGCTGGCTGGGACGGATGAGGCTACCGCCGCGCTTCCCGCGGCGAGCATAAATGCATTGCTCAAAAAACTCCGACGCCCGGACGCGATCTCCGAAATTTGTTCATGACTGAGAAAGTCTTCTGGAGCGCTCCTGATTCGGGGCACGGTGACCCAATCCGCTTCATTTGCAGCCACGACAATCTCCTCGGCCTATGTAGGGGCGATTCAACCCTGCTACATTAGAATTTTATTATATTAGACAATTCTAATGTACGCGGTTGGATTATGTCAATCATTTTCAAACTGCGGCCCGACCTATCTGCGCCAATCGTCCCCCGCCGAGCCGGAACGCTTGGAAATGGGAGATGTACAAAAGCCAAAAGCCCAACTCTTTTTGGAGTTGGGCTTTTGGCTTTTATGGGTCTTGGCGATGACCTACTTTCGCACGGGTATGACCGCACTATCATCGGCGCAACGTCGTTTCACGGTCCTGTTCGGGATGGGAAGGGGTGGGTCCAACGCGCTATGGTCGCC
>Ga0163144_10005110_pt1 | contig 29264 bp, 30 predicted proteins | sample OliLak19BULKMAT1_FD_123175 | JGI IMG/M metagenome (GOLD analysis project Ga0163144, IMG submission 123175) | Freshwater microbial mat bacterial communities from Lake Vanda, McMurdo Dry Valleys, Antarctica - Oligotrophic Lake LV.19.BULKMAT1 | ecosystem: Environmental > Aquatic > Freshwater >...
CGTTCCGAGTTATTCACAATTTTCCACCGGTGGAATTTTGTGGATAACCTTCCGACCTTCAAATCCGTTTCGCCGTTCAAGCCGTTCAGCCGTTTGTCCGTCCTTCCGTCACCCTGCATTGGAAATTTCAGTGCTGAGCCAGGTACGCCGAACCAATAATTGTACCGACCGGCCTATTACGTGCTGGTTGGTAGTGGATAGCCGGATTATAGAGCGAAAATCAGCGTTATGCCAGGCATATGGCTTTTGTTGATAGGCAGGTCTGTCTATTCTGCGATGTCGGGGGGCTAACCCCGCCCGCTATTTTCCCCTCGAAATATCGGCTTTCTGGGTATACACTTCGCCTATGAGCGTCTGGCCCCTCGCCGCCCTCATCCTCGCCGCGTCCGCGCACGCGGGCGTGATCGGCCGGGTCCCCGGGAACCTGGTAGCACCACTGTCCTCCGCCTCGCTCGCGCCTATCTACCAAACCGTATCGGCTTTGCTGCCGCCCGGCCCCCACGGCGACGGCTCCCGCAACCAGCTCGCCGCCTACCTCAACGCGGGCGACTACACGCGTGTGCAGACCTACTTCCGTGACCGGATGCTCCCCGACTTCGCCGCGAAGCAGCCCCTGACCGTGCGCGCGCTGGCCCGCGTCGCGCCGAACTCCGAGCGCTTCCGCGAGGGCACCGAGCTCGGCCGCGTGACCGCCGCCTTCCAGACGCTGGAGCGGCCCGACTCGATCCCCGTGGCCGCGCTCAACGAGCAGCTCCGCGAACTGGGCGACATCGACGACCCCGTCGAGATGGCCGCCGGCATCAGCCGGCTGTTCGACGGCCTAAGACGTCGCCGCGAGGCGGGAGAGATCTCGGAGCTGTACGCGCGCTTCGTCATCGGAGAGGCGGCCAAGCCCCTCAACAACTCGACCTTGGACGCGGAGCGCAAGCAGTCCCTCCACGCGCGCCTGGGAACGGAAATGAAGAGCTACTCCTCCGAGCCGCCGCGGCTTTAGTTCGTCCCGAGGAGCCAGCGATTGAGGCCGTCGTTCCAGGCCTTGCGGTCCGCCTCGTCCCAGGGCAGCGCCTCGGCCCCGGTAAGGATCGCGGCGAGCTTCTCATTCGGTCCCGCCTTCTCGAAGAGCCGTCCCGCGCCGCCGCGCTCCGCGATCGTCCCGGCAAGGTACCGCGACAGCGCCGCCCCGGCGGCGGGGCTCACGCGCGCGAGGGCGAATGCCGCCTCGACGGACGCCATGGGCTCGGCCTTCTTTTCCCACCAGTTCGCGGTCTCAGCCTTGGCCTTCGGCTCTTTAATGCGCTTATCGGCGAGCAAAGTCCGGTCGAAGAGCCGGCGCCAGCCGTCGGGGCCCGCGCGCTCGGCCACCACGCCCGCCTCGCGGGCCTCGTCCTCGGTGAGCTTCTCGCCGCGCACGGCCTTGGCGAAGGCGTCGGCGCCGCGGCGCAGGGGAGAAGCCTCATCGCGCCCGAGATACGCGGACAGCAAAGCGGGATCGCCGAGCACGAGCTGGTAGGCGGCGTCGGAGCGCGGCGTCGCGACCATGCGCCGCGCGGAGAGCGAGGCTAAGAACGACAGCATGCCCTGCGCGCCCCCCTCGTCGTACGCCTTGCGCCACGCGAGCACGCCCTCGGAATAGTGGTTGTCCTCGACGTCGAGCCATCTACGGCGGCCGCTTGAGACCGCGGCCAGGTCCATCGCGTCGCGGGGCCCGAGCCCCAGCGGCAGGGCCTGGTCGAGCATGCGCTCGGCGAGGAGCTGCTCGCCGCTGACGGCGAAGCCCTCGGTCATCGCCGCGTAGACGGAGTGCATCGGGTGGTTTTCCTTGCGGCGGACCGCGGAGTCGAAGAGCACGTGGAAGTACTCATGCGCGTACTCCATGAGGTGCGAGACCTTCTGCTGGATCAAGGTCTCGCCCGGCGCGCCGAAGGAGCTCGGGACGTTTCCGTCCGAATTGGGCCGGATCGGGTTGATCTCGATGAGGTGCCCCTTCGCGGGCGTCCACGTGTGGCCCGTCGAAGGGTTCTCGCCGCGGTCGTAGGCGGACAACGTCGGCACGCGGCGGTAGAAAGAGGGCAGCAGCCGCGCGATCAGCGAGCGCGCGGCGGTCTCGACGGCCGGCAGGCCCGGCGCCAGCGGCGTCGCGGCCATTTCGCGGGACATCTCGGTCCAGGCGGCGGCCTCGGGAGCGAGCTTGCCGTCGAAGGACGCGTCGAGCGCGGCGGACGGAGATTGATTGGCCTTCCCTTCGGCGCCGCGCGTCGGGGCGAGCGACTCGGCGAGCGCCGCGAGCTCGCCCTGGGACAGCTTCTTGGCGGGATCGTTTTCCTCGGGGGTGAGCGCGCGCGCGGCCGTGATGATGACGGGCGCCGGCGCGGCCAGGATCACGGGGGCGGCAGGAACGATGAGAGCGGGAGGGGCCGAAACGATGAGCGCGGGCGCTGTCGGCGTGAGGATTAAGCCCGGAGAAGAGGTCTGCCCGAACGGCGCTCCCGGCATGATGATGCGCGGGGCCTGCGTCGTGGAGGCCGCCGTGGTCACGCCCGCCTGGGCGCTTAAGACCGCCAGCGGCAGGAGCAGGAGATGAAGGAGTCGTCTCATGCCTAGAGTGTAGACGCGGGCGGCGGGAACGGCCTGGGGCGAAGGGCCCACCGGGAAGGGGCCCCGTTGGCGGGTTAATTACGCCGCGAGGCGTTTGACTTCTTCTTCTTTAAGCTGGATGGAGGCCTGGACGGTCTCCATCTCCTCGCCGACCTTCGTGACGCGGTCGAAGTCTTCGTAGAGCTTCGGGTCCGACATCTCGGTGGCGATGCGCTCGAGGTCGACGTGCAGGCGCTCGAGCTCGGCCTCGGCTTTCGCGAGCGCCTTCTCGCGGCGGCGCGCTTCTTTAGAGGCTTCGTATTGATTTTCAGCCTCGCTGACCGCCTTCTCCTCGGCCGTGGGCTCGGGACGATTTTTCGCCGCTTCCGCGTCGAGCTGGCCCTGGCGGTGCTGGAAGTACTCGAAGTTGCCGGGGAACACGGTGACCTTGCCCTGCACGACGTGCACGACGTGGTCGGCCACCGCGTTGAGGAAGTAGACGTCGTGGCTGATAGCACAGATGGTGCCGTCGAACTTCTTGAGCGCGCCGACCAAGGCCTCGACGCTGGTCAAGTCCAAGTGGGTCGTGGGCTCGTCGAGGAGCAGGACGTTGGGCGGATCGAGCAGCAGCTTAGCGAGCTGCAGGCGGCTCTTCTCTCCACCTGAGAGCACGTCGACCTTCTTGTGGACGGTGTCGCCGGGGAACAGGAAGGTGCCGAGCACGGTGCGCGTAAACAGGTCGCCGTTGGTACGCGGGACGCTCATCGCTTCTTGAAGCACGGTGCGCCGCGGATCAAGCTGGCCCTCGCGGTGCTGGGAGAAGTAGCCGACCTTCACGTTGTGCCCCAGGATGCGCTCGCCCGAGTCGAGCGGGATGATGTCGCCGATGACCTTGAGCAAGGTGGATTTACCCGCGCCGTTGGGTCCGACGAAGGCCATCTTCCAGCCGCGCTCGAGCTCGAAGTCGAGGCCCTCGTAGACCTTCACGGGCCCGTAGGACTTAAAAGCGTTCTTGAGCTTGAGGACGGTCGTGCCCGTGCGGCCGGGCTGCGGGAAGGAGATGCTGACGGCCTTCGACGAGGGCGGCAGCACGATCTCCGTAATCTTCTCGAGCTTTTTCATGACGCTCTGCACGCGCGAGGCGGTGGAGACGCGCGCGCGGTTGCGCATGATGAAGTCCTTCATCGCGTCCATCTCGTCCTGCTGCTGCTTGTGCGCGGCGACGAGGCGGTCGCGCGCGGCCTCGCGCTCGGCGAGGAAGCCCTCGTAGTTCGTGTTGTACTTCTTGAGCTTCTTCTCCTCGACCGAGACGATGGCCGAGCAGACGTTGTCGATGAAGGAGCGGTCGTGCGAGATCATGAGGATGGCGCCGGGATAGGACTGAAGATATTCCTGGAACCAGACGAGGGTGAGGAGGTCGAGATGGTTGGTGGGCTCGTCGAGCAGCATGAGCTCGGGCTCTTCGACGAGCAGGCGCGCGAGCGCGGCGCGCATGGACCAGCCGCCGGAAAGCTCGGTGAGGTGACGATCGAAGTCCTTGACCTGGAAGCCCAGGCCCATCAGGATCTTCTTGGCCTTGGCGGTCTCGCGGCCGTCGGGGTCGTTCTTGTGCGCGAGCGCGGTCTCGAGAACCGTTTCGGGGCCGATGGGCGGGTTTTCCTGCGGGAGGTAGCCGGCCTTGGCGCCGCGCTTCCACTCGATGGAGCCGCCCTCGAGCTCCTCCTCGCCGAGGATCATCTTGAAGAGGGTCGTTTTACCCGCGCCGTTCGGGCCCACGAGGGCGTAGCGGTCCCCCGCGTTGAGCTGGAGCTCCGCGCCGTCGTAGAGGATCTGGTCGCCGAAGGACTTCTTGAGGCCGCGAACGGAAATCACGGCTACATTTTACCTTCTCTGGGGGCGCGTCCGCGCGGGCCTTTCGACCCATGGTCCAATTATCGTCAACTGACGTTTCCCGTCCGGGCATAGGCCGCGAGCGGTCCGCGTGATATCCTGACGCCATGAAACTCGTTTTGCTCCTGCCGGCGCTCGCGCTCTGCGCCGCGGGCTTCCCCGAGCGCCCCGACCAGTGGATCACCGGGAAGGTCCTGTCGGCGCTCGTGTTCGCCAAGGAGATCAGCGGCCAGAAGGTCGAGGTCGACACGAAAGACGGCGTCGTGACCTTGAGTGGCAAGACGGATTCCGCGACGCAGCGGGACCTCGCGGTCGCGCTGGCCCGCGGCGCCGAGGGCGTCAAGGACGTGGTCAACCTGATCGAGGTGAAGACGCAGGGCGAGCGGCGCGACGAAGCGATCAGCGCTTCGGTCCAGGCCGCCTTGGCCTCCCGGCCGGCGACGGTCGGACTCAAGCTCTCGATTACGACCACGGACGGGATGGTGACCTTGGACGGCACGGCCCAAAACCAAAATCAAGTCGAGCTCGCCGTAAAGATCGCGGGCGGCGTCGCCGGCGCGCGCGGCGTCGACAACCGGCTCGCCATCAAGTAGCCCTTAGCCGGGCTCGAGAGCGCGGCGCAGGCGGGCCTTCGATTCGGGCGTGAGCGACGGGCCCTCCTCGGGAACGCGCGCCGCCCCCCGCCGGATCAGCTCAAACTGAGCGAGCACGCGGCGGCAGACCTCGCAGACCGACAGGTGCAGGCGGACATGCATGCCGAGGTGGCGGCCGCCGTCGAGCGAATCGGAAAGGTGCCGGGCGACATCGCGGCAGGAAGGCAACAGGCTCATGTCGACTCCGGCGCGAACAAGCCCTTCTCGAGGCAGCGGCGCAGCCGCAGCCGCGCGCGGTACATCAGGACGGCGAAGTGCCCCGGCGCCACCCCGAGCGCCTCCGCGGCCGCCCGCGGAGCGGCGCCTTCCATCTCGCGCAGGATGAAGGCGCGCGCGACGTTGGGCGCGAGCGCGCCCAGGCACTTGCCCAGCGCGGCCGAGAACTCCGCGGACTCGGCCTTGAGGGCGGGCTCGCCGGCCCAGTCGCGCGGGGCGGCGGCCGCCGACCAATGGCGGGCGTCGAAGAACTCCGTCTCGGGGCCGTCGTCGTCGCCGGCCGGAGCGAGAGGGGCCTCCCTCGCCTGCTTCCGGTACAGCTCGAAGATCTTATTGCGCAGTATGCCGGTCATCCAGGTCAGCTCCGAGGACTCGCCTTTGAAACGGTCGCGGGATTTGAAGGCGGCGAGCAACGTCTCCTGGACTAAGTCCTCGGCCGAGCCCTCGTCGCGCACGCGCGAAAGCGCGTAGCGGTAGAGGCGGTCGCCGTAGGCGTCGACCCAGGTGGACGGTTCGGTCGTCATAGATGAGTGCGAGAAAGCGCCGGATTATGTCAGGGCTTCCTGAGGTCGTCGGAGCGGTCGGAGGGCACGCCGTAACGCGCGAGGATCGCGGGCAGCACCTTCGCGGCCGCGTCGGCCTCGAGCACGATGCGCGTGCCCTTGTTGTCGCCGTAGCCGGAGTAATGCTCGCACTCGATCTCGTGCCGCCCGCCGACGGGCGTCTTAAACGCGTCCACGAGGTCCGTGAGCTTGCCGATCAGGCGGCCGTTGACGCGCGTCACGGGCGCCATGGACCAGCTGTGATAGCCGCGGTTGAACTCGTGGGCGAGCACGTGCGAGATCACGACGACCTCGGTGCGCTCGGGCGTGGGCATGCCGTCGGCCGAGAGCGACCGGACGCGGAACCCGCCGCCGCGCGCCCCGATGAGCTCGTCGCTCAAGGGCATGAACACGAGCCCGCCGACGATGAAATAGGCCGGCTTGGCGTCGTAGCGCGGTCCGGGCACGAGGTCCGAGGAGGGCCGCATCGGGATTTGGACCGACAGCTCCTTGCCGCCGCGCACGACCGCCGCCTCGACGGTCTCGCCCGTCTGGCGCCGGCTGATGATGTCGGAGAAATCGATGCGCTCGTCGTCGCGGAAGGGAATGGTTCCGTCCTGGCCGATCTTGACGCCGCTGACGCTCATCAGCGCGTCGCCCTCCTTTAAGACGCCCCAGGCGGAGCCTCCGAAGGCGACCTTCGTAACGAGCACGCCCCGGTTGTCGTTGCGCAGGCCCACCGCCTTGCGCAGCCCGTCGTTCTCGGCGCTTTGCCACCAGATGCCGAGCTCCGGGATGAAGTCGTAGCGTCCATCCTTGATATCGTTCAGGAACCGCTCGATGATGGGCATCGGCACGACGTAGCCGATGTTCTGCGCGGACGCGCTGTGCTGGAAGGCGATGCCGATGAGCTTGCCGTCCTGAAAGACGGGTCCGCCGGAGTTGCCCGGGTTGATCGCGGCGTCCGTCTGCACCGCGAGCAGCGCCCGCGCCGAATGCGAGTAAGGCGTCACGCCCACGCGGGAGACGATCCCCTCGGTGACGGACAGGTCGGTGCCGCCGATCGGGTAGCCGTACACCGCAACCTTGTCGCGCTGGTAGGGCAGGCCGCCGAACTTGGCCGTGACGGTGCCGTCGAAGAAGGACTCGTCGTCGACGGTGAGGACCGCGGTCTCGCCGTCGTGGCCCGCGAACGCGACGCGCGCCGGGTACTTCTTGACGTCGCCCGACTTGCGCACCGACAGGTAGGCCGCGTTGGCGACCACGTGCCCGTTGGTCAGGATGCGCCGGCCCTCGATCACGACCCCGGACCCGGTGCCGCCGCCCTGGCGGCCCGCCTGCCAGGGCTGCAGATAGTCGGGGGAGCTGGCCGTGAAATGGATCTGCACCGTCGCTCGGCGCATATCACGATCGTTCGTCGCCGCGAAAACGGCGGCGGAAGGCAGCAGCAGGAGCGCGGCGACGAGTTTCAGCATCCTGGGATCGTAACAATTTTGGTCTTGCGGGCGTCCTGCGCGCCTGTTATATCCTCCGAGGATGACAACCGTCGCCAGCGCGCTCTTCGCCGCCGTCAACGTCGTGTACGCCGCCATCTTCGGCGGTCCGATCGACGGCTCCTCCTGGGACGTCAAGGTCAAGCAGGACGGCTTCTTTCATTGGGGCACCAAGAAAGACACGCTCGTCTTCCACGGCGGCAAGCTCGTCGTCGCGGGCGCCGTGAGCCAGGGCTACTCCCCGACGCTCTATCAGGCGCGCGACGAGGAGAACGGCACCGCGTTCGCCGCGATCCTCAACGACCCCAGCCGCGAGGCCATCGAATGGACCGGCCGCGTCGACGGCGACCGCATCGCGGGCGTCGTGATCGTGCGCGCGAGGGACGGACGTGTGGTACGCTATGCTTTCACTGGCGCTCGCAAGACCAGCTAAAAGCCCATGGCCAAGACGCGCATCGTCGCCCTCAACAAGCCCTACGGGGTATTGACCCAGTTCACCGACAAGGACGGCAAGCCGACCTTGTCCAAGTTCGGCCTGCCGGCCGGCGTCTATCCCGCCGGCCGCCTCGACCTCGACAGCGAGGGCCTGCTGCTGCTGACCGACGACGGCGGCCTCGTGCATCGCCTGACCGACCCCAAGCACGCGCATCCGCGCGTCTACTGGGCCCAGGTCGAGCGCGTGCCCGATGAGATCACGCTCAAGTCGCTGCGCAAGGGCGTGATGCTCAGCGACGGCAAGACCTTGACCTGCGGGGCGCGCCTGCTCCCCGAGGAGCCCGAGCTGCCCGAGCGCAATCCGCCGATCCGCCACCGCCTGAATGTGCCGACCTCCTGGATCGAGCTCACGATGATCGAGGGCCGCAACCGTCAGGTCCGCCGCATGTGCGCGGCCGTCGGCCATCCGTGCCTGAGGCTCGTGCGCGCGGCGATCGGCAAGGTCACATTGGGCGGGCTGGCGCCCGGCAAATGGCGCTGGGTCGACCGGCGCGAGCTCTAGCGCTTCGCGAACGGGATGCTCGCGGCGACGCGCCGCGCGAACGAGGGCGCTTTCGCCTCTTTGACCCTGCGCGCCTCGAGCAGCGCCAGCAAGGTCAGGCCCGCTCCTGCCGCGAAGCCGCCCATGACGCCGCGGCTCCAAGGCCGGCTCCATCCCTCAAGGTGGCCGTCCCTGACCAAGCGCGCGCCGCCGAGCAGGCCCGCGGCGCCCAAGACGTACCACCCGGCGCCGTTCATTTTCTTTATCATGGGAACAGTCTAGCCCTCCGGCGGCGCCTCGGACCATCTTCGCGCGGTCATGAATTCTTGACGGCGGGAGAATGGCGCCCGTCTCTCTCGCGCGCTACGATGTCGGCATGCCCCGATGGCAGCACATCTTTCTCGCCATAACCGCGCTGCTCCTCGCCGGGGCTCTGCTCGTCGTCGCCGTCCCGGCGACAATAGTTAATACGGCGACGCTCAAGTACGCGCTGCGGCGCTTCGGCGGCGACTACCGCCCCTCGGCCTCGGAGCTGTCCCTGCGCGTCACGTCGGCGGGGCTCTTCACGAAGCGTGTCGTGCTGGAGGCGCGCGATCTGTGCGTCGACGAGTTTCACGGCGCCGCGAAAGGCTGTCTACCCATTTTAAAGCTCGACGCCGTCGTCCGCCTCGGCGCCGGCGCGCCGGTCTCCGTGCGCCATCTCGAGCGCCTGGTCGTGCTCGCGGGAGAGCTTAATTTCGACTCGACCAAGGTGCTCCCGTCCAAGCGCGCGCCGGGCCTCTTCCCGGCGTGGGCGGCGGGGATGAGCCTCGGGACGGTGGACGTGCGGATTCCAAAAGCCGTCCTGACTTCGTCGACGAGCATCACGACCGCGGGGCTCAGCGCGTCGTTCTTTTCCTTGAGCACGGCGCCGCTGACGGCCGAGTTATACGCGGTCGTCAAAGGCACGGACTCGGGGCCAGGCCGCCGCTGGGACGCGGAGCTCACGCTCGACTCCGACCTGTTCCGGCGAGGGCGCCTCACCTCGCTCGACGCGGCGGCGCGCGCGCGCGCCGAAGGAGGCTTCTCGGCCGCCGCGGCGGCGAAGCTCGAAAAGAGCGACGAGACGGTGCGCGGCACCTTCGACGCCTTCGCCGCGAACGCTCAAGGCGGCTTCCGCCTCGCCGCCCTCGAGGGCTGCCGCATCGAAGCGCCGGACGCGGACTGCCGCGTCAAATTGCAGCCCGCGCCGTCGGGCCCGGGCGACGGCCCCAAGCCGAAGGCGCTGACGGGCGCGGCCTCGCTGCGCGATGGGAAGGCGGTCATACGCATCGACCCCTCCCCAGGCTACGGCGGCTTCACCGCCGCGCTGGACCGAAAAAGCGCCGCATCGGCGATAGCGGCGTTCCTACGTTGGTTCGAGGACCCTAGAGCGGCTCGTAGATGATCGGCACGCTGAGCTCGTCGCCGACCAGGTCGTCGTAGTCTTCGAAGCGGGGGATGCCGGCATATTCGCGCCATGTCACGAGAGAACCCGCGCCTTCGGCGCCTTCCACGTCCGACGATTTCGATCCCTGGATCATGCTGCCCCCGTTTAACCGCCAACCATAGTCTAGACGGGTAATCGCGGTTTCAACGGTGACATTGCCGGAAAGGAAACTTGTCGGCCGCGTGACGCTACGCCGCGCCCGGATGGAGCGTGCCGTCCCAGTCGCCGGACGGATTGCGCCGGATCTCCTCGATGAGGCCGAGGATCAGGCGCGAGGGCTTATCCTCGCCGAGCGCGGCGATCGCCGAGCGCAGCGCGGCCTCGCTCTCGTCCCACCGGCGCTCGCGGTACGCGATCAGGCCGTGCTCGTAGAGGCGGTAGCCGGAGAGGCGCGCCGCGGAGATCTGGCCGGGCAGGCCGAGGAGCTCGTAGACGCGGATGCGCTTCTTCTTGCCGCGCAGCTCGATGAGGTCGACCTCGCGCGTCTCGATCGCCCCTCCGGCGCCGTCGCGCGTGGCCTCGCTGATCAGGATGTGCGTGCCGTAGAGCTTATTGAGCTGCTCGAGGCGCGCGCCCGTGTTGACCGCGTCGCCCAGAACCGTGTACTCCATGCGCGACGTCGAGCCGACGTTGCCGACGATCATCGGGCCGGTGTTCACTCCGATGCGGATGTCGAACGTCGGCAGGCCGCGCTTCTCCCAATCCTTGCACAGCTCCTTGAGCCGCGAGCGGTTGTCGAGCGCCGCCCAGCACGCGCGTCGCGCGTGATCGGCCTGAACCAGCGGCGCGCCCCAGAAGGCCATCACGGCATCCCCCTCGTACTTGTCGAGCGTGCCTTCCTGCAGGAAGATCGAATCCGTCATCGCGCTCAAGTACTCGTTGATGAGCGAGACGAGCTGCCGGGGCTCCATGCGCTCGGACATCTCGGTGAAGCCGGACATGTCCGAGAAGAAGACGGTCAGCTCGCGCTCTTCGCCTCCGAGCTCGAGGGAGGAAGGGTCCTTGATGATCTGATCGACGACGGACGCGGAGAGGTAGCGCTTGAAGGTGTTCTTGACGAACACGCCCTCCTTGAGCCCCGCGATCATCTCGTTGACCGCGCGCGAGACTTCGCCGACCTCGTCGGCCCCCCCGGGCGGGACGCGGACCTCGAGGTCCCCTTTCCCGACTCGGACGAGCGCCGACGCGAGCGCGGCGAGCGGACGCGCCACCGCTCTCGCCCCGGCGGCGGCCGCGGCCAACGCGCACGCGAGGGCGAGCAGCGCGATCAAAGCGAGGGCGCGCGCGAGCGAGCGCGCCTGCGCGTCGATGGCCGCCGCGAGCGAGCCTTGAAGCTTCTCGAGGGCGGCCCGCGCCTCGCGCGCGGGACCCGTGATCCCCTCGACGGGCGTGCGCACGAGGTAGTACCACTCCTTGCCGCCGGCGCGCGTGCGAATGAACACCTTCGCGTAGGACAGGAGGTCGGAGCCCTCGACAAGCGTCCCGGTCCGCTCGCGCTGCGCGGCTTTAAACGCGGGGAGCAGCCCCCCGCCGCGGTGGACACCCACCTGCGGAGCTTCGTCCGGGCCCCAGGAGCGCCAACCGCCCTTGACCATGGAGTCGGCGGCGATGCGCACGCCGCCGTGCATGTTGACCAGGGCCGCCTCGGAGGCGGGAAGGTCCTTCAGATCGAAGAGCCGGTCGAGCAGGCCCTCGAGCACGATGTCCGCGGCGCAGACGCCCGCGAGCACGCCGTCGACGAACACGGGCTCGCTGACGGTGATGACGGGCTTGCCGTCCTTGTCGAGATAGATGTTGCTCCAGGTGACGCGGCCTTTGACGAGCGCCGTCTTATACCAGTCGGAGGCGCGGGGATCGTAGCCGTCCGGGAAAGGCGAAATGCCCGGATAGCCGAGGAGGAAGCCCTCGGGAGCGCCGATATAAAGGCTCTTGAGCCACGGCGTCTCGCGATGCGCCAGGGCGTAGTAGTCGCCCAGACGCGCGAGCCTCTCGAGCTTGGGGCGGACCGCCTCTAGGGCCGTCCCGGGAGCGAGGCGGTAGACAGCGTAGGGCGCGACGCGAGCGGCCGCGGCGAGCGCCTTGGGGTCGCGGCGCAGCTCCGACATGTACGCGTCGGAGCGCAGCGGGGGACCGGCCGCAGGAGGAGGCTCCTTGAGGGCCCGGATCGCGAAAGCGGTCTGCATGCCCACGAGCTTGCGGCCCTGCTCGAAAAACTCCTCGAGCTCCCCCGCGCGGGTCTCGACGACTCTGCGGTGCAGGCGGCGCGATTCCGCGAACAGCGCGCGCTCCCCCGTGTCGGCGCTGACCTTTCCCGTGAGCGCGCTCGCCTGCAGCAGCTCGCGGCGCAGCTCCCGCGCGCGCCACAGCGCCGTGCCGCCGAAGAAAGCGAGCGGAAGCGCCGCGCAGAGCGTCAACAGAAGAAACAGCTTCGGGAAAAGCCGCACGATCGAGGATAACGGGTTAGCGCGGGGGCGTCAAGGCACGGAGGCTTCTTAGCGGCGCGGGATGGAACGGCGGCGCACGCGGAAGGAGGACATCAGGGAGGGCCGGTACGTCTTCATGCGCGGCGGCACGCGGTAGAGGAAGCCGGGCAGCGCCTTGCGCTCGATCTCCTGGCCGATGAAGGCCTCGATGATCGGCACGAGCTTCTCTTCCTCGAGCGCTACGAGCGTCGCGGCGTCGCCCTCGGTCATCGCGCGGCCGGTGCGGCCGATGCGGTGGACGTAGTCCTCGGGATGCTCGGGCACGTCGTAGTTGATCACGTGCGACACGTCGGGCACGTCGAGCCCGCGCGCGGCGAGGTCGGTCGCGACGAGGACGGTGTGGCGCCCCTCGCGGAAGTCGGCCATGCCGCGGTCGCGCTCGCTCTGGGACAGGTCGGAGTGGAGCACCACGCACCGGATCGCCTTGCGCTGGAGCCAGCCCGCGACGCGGTCCGCGCGCACCTTCGTGCGCGTGAAGATGATGACGGAGTCCACGCCGTCCACCTTGAGCATCGCCTCGAGCAGGGTCGCCTTCTGATCCTCGGTGACGGGGAAGAGCCACTGCTTGATCGTGGTCGCCGTCGAGCGCGGCTTGTCGACCGAGATGCGGACGGGCGAGCGCATGAACTCGTTGACGACACGCTCGACCTCGATCGGAATGGTCGCTGAGAACATCAAGGTCTGGCGCTCGGCGGGCAGCATCTTCATGATGCGGCGCACGTCGGGCATGAAGCCCATGTCGAGCATGCGGTCGGCCTCGTCGAGGACGGCGACGCGCACGTTCTGAAGATTGAAGGTGCCGGACTTTATGTGATCGAGCAGGCGGCCCGGGGTCGCGACGACGACTTCCGCGCCGCGCTTAAGCTCCTGGGTCTGATTGTGGAAGGAGGCGCCGCCGATGACGACGACGCACTTCACGGGAGAGAACTTCGCGAGCTCGCTGATCATGCGCTCGACCTGGGTCGCGAGCTCGCGGGTCGGAGTCAGCACGAGGGCGCGCACGCGCAGGCCGGCCTTGGCGCCGCCCTCGGCCTCGCGGTCGGCCAGCAGACGGGACAATAAGGGAAGGGTGAAGGCGACCGTCTTGCCGCTGCCGGTTTGCGCGGAGCCGATGACGTCCTTGCCTTGAAGGGCCTCAGGAAGCGCGGCCGCCTGGACGGGGGTCGGAGCGGCGTAGCCGAGGGCCTGTATGCCTTGGAGGAGTTCGGGACGGAGGTTGAAGGTGTTGAAGGGCATCTAAGACGCTTATTGTAGCAAACCCGGACCGCGCGCGAATGTGGGTCTAATGGCCCATGCACGGCGCGGCGCGCTCAGGCATAATTGACCTATGACCCCCCTCCTGACGCGGGCCCTCGCGGCGCTGCTGCTGGCGCTCCCGCTGCAAGCCCAGAACATCCGGGTCACCGGCTCCTTCGTTCCCACCCTCGGCGCGCCCTCGGTCACGGGGGCCATGTCGCCCGTCGCGATATCCCCGCTGGGCGTGTCGGCGCTTTCGTCTTCGCTTTCGGCGGCGCCTTCGCTCGCGCCCTCCCTGACTCCGTCGGCTTTGGCGCCGGCCCTCGCCGCGTCGCCCGTCGCAGCACCCGTGTCGTTGGCCGCATTCGACGTCGTCATCCCGGCCGCGGCCAAGGCCGAGGGCCCCGAAGACGCGCCCCGGCGCGCGCGCGCCGCCGTCCAGGCCGCGGCGACGCCGGTCGACGGCTGGGCGAGCCGCTTCAACTTCCAGCCGTCCGGAAACCTCTTCGACGGCGGGCGCCTTCTCAAGGATGAGGCCGGCACGGTCTTCACCGCGGTGCCCAAGGGCCAGAACGCGGTCCGCGTTCACCTCGTCGAGCGCGCGCCGCTCGCCGCGCCGAAGGCCGTCCCCGGAACCGAGGGCCTCACCGGCAAGCCGCTGCTCGACGCGCTTCACGACATCTCCGGACGAGGCCACAAGGAGAAGTCGTACGGCGAGGCGTCGGACTATATGTTCTCGAAGGCCGACGGCGTCGTGATCAACGGCGTGCGGGGTGTCGTCGACGCCTACTCCGGCATCTTCGTCCCCGGCACGAGCAAGGAAGGCGCCGACTATCCCGAGCCAGGCGATCCCAATGGCGACGGCTTCAACGACAAGGGCATGAACGTCGAGCACACGTGGCCCCAGTCGCTGTTCAACAAGGCCCTTCCGATGCGCTCGGACCTTCACCATCTGATGGCGACGTTCATGCACCCGAACTCTGTGCGCGGCCACATGCCCTTCGGCATCGTGACGGGCAACGCCGATTACGCGAACAAGGCCGGGGCCAAGCGCGGCAACGGAGTCTTCGAACCGCCGGACGCCGTGAAGGGCCGCGTCGCGCGCGGGATGCTTTACTTTTACTCTCGCTACAAGGATTCCCGCATGTTCGGCCGCACCTCGGTGGTGTTCTGGAACCAGCAGATAGCGCTGTTCATGGACTGGAACCGCCGCTTCCCCCCGGACGCCTTCGAGGCGCGGCGCAACGACCTCGTCGCGGCTTTCCAGGGCAACCGCAACCCGTTCATCGACGACTACATGCTCGCCGACCGCGTCGGCGCCGACGCCTTCCGCGCCGGCGGCCCGTCCCGCGGGCCGGATGGGGCCGGCTTCACGAGGTCCGGACGACCGTCCGCCCGCCGCGTCTCCCGGCGCTGAGCCCGTAAGCGCCGCCGCGCGCTCCGCGAAATCGATGTGCTATCATGGGCGTCCAAATATTTCCGGAGGACTCCCATGAAACTTTCGCTCCTGGCCTTGCTCCTGTCCGCCGCGCCCGCGCTCGCCGCCGACGCCCCCAAGGCCGAGGCGCCTAAGGCCGAGGCGAAGAAAGCGGCCCCCGCCGCCCCGAAGGATCCCTTCAAGACCGACGAGGAGCGCGCGTTCTACACGTACGGCTTTCTCATCGCCCGCAACCTCGCCCCCTTCAACCTCACCGCGTCCGAGCTGAAGATCGTCCAGTCCGGCATCGCCGACTCCGTTCTCGCAACGACGCCCAAGATCGACTTACGGTTCTATCAGCCCCGCGTCCAGGAGGTCCTGACCAAGCGCATCGAGGCCCCCATCGAGGCGGAAAAGGCGAAGGGACGAGCGTACACCGAAAAGTTCGTGAAGGAGCAGAAGCCGCAGCCGATCCCCGGCGGCGGCTGGTACCTCGAAACGAAGGCGGGCGCCGGGACGCCGCCGTCGAAAACCGGAGTGGTCAAGGCGCACTACCGCGGCACCTTGGTGGACGGCCGGGAGTTCGACTCCTCCGCCTCGCGCGGCCCGTACGAGTTCTCCCTCGAGGGCGGCGTGATCCAGTGCTGGCTCAACGTCTTCCCGATGATGAAGCTCGGGGCGAAGGGCAAGATCGTCTGCCCGACCGAGGTCGCCTACGGCAATCAGGACAAGGGGCCGCTCATCAAGCCGGGCGCGACCCTGCTCTTCGACATCGAGCTCGTCGAGATCGTAAAGCCTTAAGCGCGGCGAGCGTGCCTGCGCATTAAGCAGTCGTTCGAGACGACGAGCAGGCCCGCCTCGCGCGCCATGCGCTCGCCCTCGTCGTGGTAGACGCCGTCCTGCAGCCAGACGGCCTTCGCCTTCTTGGCGATCGCCTCCAGGATCGGCGTCAGCGCCTCCTCGGGCCGGCGGAACACGCACACGACGTCGACGGGAAACGGGATGTCGGCGACGCTGGGCCAGCATTTCTCCCCCAGCAATTCCTTGTGTCCGGGGTTGACGGGCACGATCGTGTAGCCGTGCCCCTGAAGATACTCCGAGACGTAGTGCGAGGGGCGTTCGGGCTTCGGGGAGAGGCCGACGACGGCGATCACGCGCAGGGCTAAAATCTTCGCGACGACGTCTTCAGGCTGCCTCGACACCCACGTGTGCCTCGCCCTCGTCGATCTCGACGTGAGCCACGAAGGAGCGGCAGCAAACGGTGCAGTCCTGATCGATGGATTGGCCGTCCATATCGGCGATCACGTGGAGCTCGGTCGCCTCGGCGCAGTGAGGACATTCGAGCGTCACCCACTGATCGAGCCGCTCGACCGAAGCCTCGACGCTCTGCTCCTTGAGCACCGTCTCCATGATCTTCTCGGCGGTCTTGTGCTCGGAGGCGTCGGGATGAGCGTCGGCGCCCTTTTTTACCTTCTTCGCCTTCGGCGGAGCTTTAGTCTTCGGCATGCTTTCAGTGTAGAGGGTGATCCTTTTTCCGTCAAGGGGGGCTATGGAATATTGACCGGCGAAACGACGATCGCGACGCGGCGGTTCGCCGCGCGGCCCTCGGGCGTGTCGTTGGGCTTGGCGGAACGGAACTCGCCGAAGCCGGCCGCCGAGAGGCGCGCCGGATCGAGGCCCGCATGCTCGTGCAGCCAGCGGGCGACCGCGGTCGCGCGCGCGGCGGTCAGTTCCCAGTGCCCGGCGTATCCGCCGAGCAAGCCCTTCTTGAACGGGCTGTTGTCGGAGTGCGCTTCGACACGCAGGGTCTTCGACGGCAGCGCCTTGAGCGCTGCGCCCACGCGGCCGAGCATTGCCGCGCCCGCCTCGGTGAGCTTGTCGCCGTTTTCCTCAAAGAGCGCGGCGTTGTCGAGCGAGATCGTAAAATTCTCTCCGTTCTGCTCGACGAGGGCGGCCCCCGCCTGCAGCTCCTGGAGGACCGAGTCGGCGGCCGATCCCATCTCCTCGCGCGTCCTGAGCACCGCGGCGGAGCGGGCCTCCGCCGCTTTACGAAACTCGGCTTCAGACTTCCCGGACACGGCCGCCGCTTCGGCAGTCTTCACGAGCAACGCATCGCGCTCTTCCTTGAGCTTGGCGAGCTCGCGACCGGCCTTCTCGAGGGAGGTCTGATAGGCGGACTTGCGGCGCTCGACGGCGACCTTCTCTTTAAGGGTGTCGGACAGCTTCCGCGCCAGCTCGTCCTTCTCCGCGACGACCGCGTTGATTCTGCCGCCGAGCTCGTCCTTGCTCGTGCCGATCGCGTCGGACAGAGACTTATTGGACTTGGTCAGCGTCGCGACGCGGGCCTCGGCGGCGGCGTGGCGGCCCTCCGCGGCGGCCGCGCGGCCCTCGAGCTCCGCGATCTTGGATTCGAGCTCGCTCTTAGCGGACTTGGCGGCCTCGACCTCGTCGGCTTTCTCCCGGAGCTGCGTGTACAGCGAACCGGCCTTCGTCTGAAGGTCCTCGATCTCCTTCTTCTGCTTCTCGAGCTGCGCGCCGGCGCAGGCGGTCATGGCCAGGATCAGGAGGAAAGGGAGGGATCGTTTCATGCTCAGATGATAAAACATCGCCGTCAAGACTGGAAGCGGAACCGAGGGACCTCCAAAGAATGGGAGGCCGCGAGGACGAAATGATAGGATGCGCAAAGACTCTTCCTCAAGGAGCGCTTCCCATGAAAACCCACTCTCTAGACAGCTTCAAATCCCGCAAGACTCTGACGGTCGGCTCGCAGAAGTTCGAGTATTTCAGCCTGCCCTCTTTGATCGGCTTCGACCTTGCGAAGATGCCGTTCTCGATGAAGATCTTCCTCGAGAACCTGCTGCGCCACGAGGACGGGATGGTCGTCAAGAAGAGCGACATAGAGGCCGTGGCCAAGACGGTCGGGGCGAAGCCGGCCGACCGCGAGGTGTTCTTCATGCCCGCGCGCGTCGTCATGCAGGACTTCACCGGCGTGCCCGCGGTCGTGGACCTCGCGGCCATGCGCGACGCGATCAAGAAGCTCGGCGGCGACGCCAACCGCATCAACCCTTTCCAGCCCGTGGACCTCGTCGTCGACCACTCCGTGCAGGTCGACTTCTTCGGGACCTCCGACGCATTTGAAAAGAATTCGGAGATTGAATTCTCACGCAACCAGGAGCGCTACTCCTTCCTGAAGTGGGGCCAGAAGGCGTTCGCGAACTTCCGCGCCGTCCCGCCAGAGACGGGCATCGTGCACCAGGTGAACCTCGAATATCTGGCGAGGGTCGTTTGGACCCTCGACGGCTTCGCGTATCCCGACACCGTGATCGGCACCGACTCGCACACGACGATGATCAACGGCCTCGGCGTCGTGGGCTGGGGCGTCGGCGGCATCGAGGCGGAGGCCGCCATGCTGGGCCAGGCCATGCCCATGCTGATCCCGGAAGTGGTTGGATTTAGGCTGACGGGCGCGCTCTCCGAGGGCGTGACCGCGACCGACGCCGTGCTCACCGTCACCGAGATGCTCCGCAAGAAGGGCGTCGTCGGCAAGTTCGTCGAGTTCTACGGGCCCGGCGTCGCGGACCTCGCGGTCGCCGACCGCGCGATGATCGCCAACATGGCGCCCGAGTACGGCGCGACCGTCGGCTTCTTCCCCGTCGACGGCCGCACCCTCGACTACCTGCGCGTGTCCGGCCGCCCCGAGGCGGACATCGCCCTCGTCGAGGCGTACTGCAAGGCGCAGGGGCTTTTCCGCGAGGACGACGTCGAGCCTGCGTTCGCGGAGACGCTCGCGCTCGATCTCTCCTCGATCAAGCCGTGCGTCGCCGGACCGAAGCGTCCCCAGGACCGCATCGAGCTCGGCTCGGTCAAGAAGCAGTGGCTCGCGGACGACCTGCCGGGCTTCCTGAAGGAAAAGGACAAGAAGGGGAATGTGCCCGCTGCCGCGGGCACATTAATAGCCGTCAAGGACTACCAGCTCGGCCACGGCGCGGTCGCGCTCGCGGCGATCACGTCCTGCACGAACACCTCGAATCCGTCCGTGCTCATCGCGGCCGGCCTCCTCGCCCAGAAGGCCGTCGCCAAGGGCCTGAGCATCAAGCCGTGGGTCAAGACGTCGCTGGCGCCCGGGTCCAAGGTCGTCATGGACTACCTGAGGTCCGCGGGCCTCGTCGAGCCGCTCGAGGCGCTCAAGTTCCATCTCGTGGGCTACGGCTGCACGACCTGCATCGGCAACTCCGGCCCGCTCCCCGAAGAGGTGGCCAAGGCGGTCTTTGAGAACAACCTCGTCGTCTCGGCCGTGATCTCCGGCAACCGCAACTTCGAGGGCCGCGTGAATCCTTTGGTGAAAGCGAACTATCTGGCCTCGCCGCCCCTCGTGGTCGCCTACGCCCTCGCCGGGAACGTCGATCTCGATCTCAAGACGGAGCCCCTCGGGACCGGGAAGGACGGCAAGCCCGTGTTCCTCAAGGATATCTGGCCCACGAACTCCGAGGTCTCGGCCGCCGTCGAAAAGCACGTGACCCGCGAGACGTTCCTGCGGCAGTATAAAGATGTGTTCGCCGGCGACAAGAACTGGCAGTCGCTCGATGTGAAGGCGACCGAGCTCTATCAGTGGGACGATAAGTCGACCTACGTGCGCCTGCCGCCGTACTTCGCCGATCTCGACCTCAAGCCGCGCGCGCTCGTCGACATCAAGGGCGCCCGCGCGCTCGCCGTGTTCGGCGACTCGGTGACGACCGACCATATTTCGCCGGCCGGCAACATCGCCAAGGACTCCCCCGCGGGCCGCTACCTCGAGTCGAAGGGTGTGAAGCCTGCCGACTTCAACAGCTACGGCGCGCGCCGCGGCAACCACGAGGTCATGATGCGCGGCACGTTCGCCAACATCCGCATCAAGAACCTGATGCTCAAGGACGTGACGGGCGGCTACACGACGCACATCCCGTCGAAGCAGCAACTCGCGATCTGGGACGCCGCGGAGAAGTACCAAGCCGAAAAGACGCCGCTGATCGTCATCGCGGGCAAGGAGTACGGCACGGGCTCCTCGCGCGACTGGGCCGCCAAGGGACCGGCGCTCCAGGGCGTGAAGGCCGCGATCGCCCAGAGCTTCGAGCGCATCCACCGCTCGAACCTGGTCGGCATGGGCATCCTGCCTCTGCAGTTCGCCTCCGACGACTCGGCCGCGTCCTTGGGCCTAACGGGCTACGAGACGTTCGACGTCCTGGGCCTCGCGTCGGTCAAGCCGCGCGGGCCGCTCACCGTACGCGCGACCGACGAGACGGGCAAGACCAAGGAGTTCATGGTCGTCTGCCGCATCGACACTCCCATCGAGCTCGAGTACTATCGCTGCGGCGGCGTGCTCAGGTACGTGCTGGGCCAGATGCTGACGGGCACGAGCAAGACTCCCGTCGCGGCCTGATCGTCGTTCGGTGGGCGGCAGGAATGTTGCTTGGGATTGGTTGTCCCCTTGAAATAGGGGCCTGATCGCGTTACACCGAGCAAAGATGACCCGAAAGCTCTTCGCCGCCCTCGCTATCCTCGCCCTGGCCTCCTGCTTCGGGCGGGTTTCCGCGTGGGCCGCGGCGCCCAGCGATCTCCACGCGTGCTGCCCGGGCGAGTCTCCGGTCATCACCGAGTGCTGCCCGGTTCCCGCGGCGGCGCATGCCGTAAAACCGCTCTCGAGCGAGCTTTCTTTCATCGTCGTCGCCGCGCCGGCCCCAGCGCCCGCATTCGCCTTCGAACGCGTCGAGGCGGACGCCTCGAGGCCTCACGACCCACGGACCTTTCATTCCGCCGTTCCCGCCCGCGCTCCGCCTCTCGCCTGACCGCCGCTGAAAGCGTGTCGGGCTAATTAAAATAGAGAGGTCACCTATATGAAGAAAGTCATCCTGTCCATCGTCGTCGTCGCCACCGCCGCCGTTGCCGCATACGCGGCGGACTGCTGCGGTCTGAACCTGTCGTGCTGCCAGGTCCAGGCGCCCTGCTGCGCCGCGAAGAAGTAAGGACTTCGTTTGAAAAAGGCGCCCCCCGGGTTAACCGGGGGGCGCCCCTATTTCAGCCGGCGTTAGAGCTTGCGAAATAACGAAGATTCCCGTCGTTCCATCTCTTGCGCTTCCCGGAATCCCGATCTATACTCACAGGAGGAGCCCCCCATGAAAACCCTTCTTCTTCCATTCCTGCTGTCCGGCCTCTTCGCCGCTTCCGCCCTCGCGCAAACCGAGGCGGATAAAGCGGGCTCCGGCGAGCGGTTCCTTGAAGTCGGCGGCAAAGGCTCCGTCGACGGCTCCGCCGGCGGCGACGAAGTCGCCGCCGGCTCAGGCGGCTCCGATCGAACGGCCATGGACCTCGTCAACTCGCAGGGAAGGTCCAAAGGGCTGAAGACCGGCGCCCCACCCGCCCCGCAGGCCGGCGGGAATCTCGAGAAGGCGCTCGCGGGCGGCAAGGGCGCGGTCATCGGCGGCGCGGCGGGCCTCGTGATCGGCGGCGTCGTCGGCAGCGTGGGCGGGCCGCTGGGCACCCTCGGCGGGGCCGCCGGAGGCGCCAAGCTCGGCGCCATCGTCGGCGCCGGCATCGGATTCGCCGTGGGCTTCCTGATGGGCGGAAAGGAAAAGAGCGAAACGTCCAAGGTGCTGGAAGGCCGCCAAAGCCAGCTCGATGACGCCATGAAAGGATTATGACGAGAGAAGAGAATCTGCGCGGCATGGGAATGGTCGTCATCAACACGGCCTTCGTGCTTCAGATGGGCTGGATTCCGGTCATCTTTTTTCTCGAGGGAGCGGGGTGGGTGAGCGCCGCGACGGCCGTCGGCATCCATCGGGGCTCGCTCGCGTACGTGGCGGCCGCGCCGCTGGCCTACGGCGTGCGTCTATGGCTGAGAGGCGGACGATCGGAAGCGCTCATGCCCTGGCTGGTCCGGCTTCAGCTCCCTCTGACCGTCGTCGCGGGCGGCATCTACGCCATTGAACGCGTCGTGCCGTCAGTGAACCTGCCGGTGATCGGCGGCCTGATGATCGCCGGAATCGTGTTCGGATTCTACGGCGTCGCGCTCCGGCGCGAAGGCGTGACCGCCGCCGCCTGAGCCGGGCCGCCGCGCGGCGCTGAATCAAAGCGGCTCGCTTTCCGGACGGCTATACTGAGCCCCATGATCTTCTTCGAGGACCGGCACGACGGCGGGCTGCAATTAGCGGCGCTGCTCATGGAATCGGCGGGCGAGGACTGCGTGGTGCTCGGGCTTCCGCGCGACGGCGTGCCGGTCGCCTTCGAGGTCGCACGCGCGCTGTCAGCCCCTCTCGATATCTTCCTGGTTGTCCAGCTCGGCGCGCCGATGAGCCCCGAGTTCGCGATCGGCACGCTCGCCTCCGGCGGCGTGCGCGTGCTCGACGACGACAAGGCCTGGCGCCTGGGCATGACCTCCTTCGAGGTCGGCCGCATCGAGTCCCGCGAGCAGGCGGAGCTTACGCGCCGCGAGGCGCTCTACCGCCAAGGCCGGGCCGCCGAGCCGCTCGCGGGACGGACCGTGGTGCTCGTCGACGACGGGATCGCGACGGGCGCCACGATGAGCGCGGCCGCGCGCGCGGTCCGGCTCGCGGGCGCCCAGCGGGTCATCGCGGCGTCTCCGGTAATCGCGGCCGGCGCCGTCGGGGCGCTGGGAAAGGAGGCCGATCAGGTCGTCTACGTGGCCGCGCCCGCTCAGATGCTGTCGGTCAGCTCGTTCTACTGCTCATTCCCTAAGACGAGCGACGCCGAGGTGCGCATCCTGCTCGCGCGCTCGCGCGGGCTTTAGCTCTTCTTCAGCTTGAAGCGGGCGAGGCGGAAGCGGTGCAGGTTCAGCTCGGACTTGCCGCCCACGATGAGCTCGGCCATGGACTTCCCGATGATGGGCGCGAACTTGAAGCCGTGGCCGGAGAAGCCGGCCGCCACGAAGCCGTTGGGCGCGTCGGGCAGGCGGTCCAGGATGAAGTCGTCGTCGGGCGTGTTGTCGTACCAGCACACGTGGCCTTCGAAGTCGACGAAGCTCGCGAGCTCGGGCATGAACTGCGAGAGAAACTTGCGGCAGGACTTCTCGAACTTCGGCGAGAGCGTGCGCTGCTCGTCCGGATTCGCGGTCTTTACGACGGGCCCCTTGCGGTGGTCGCCGATCTTGATGAAGCCCTGGATGTGCACCGGGAAGCCGTAAAACCCTCCCGCCGAGCTCGCGAAGACGGGGAAATGCTCGGGGCGGTAGCGGCCGCGGCCTTCCTGGGGTCTTAAGAACAATTGATCCTGCTTCGTGATCTTGATCGGGACGCCCCAGGGCTTGAGCAGCTCGTTGGACCAATACCCCGCCGTGAAGAGAAACTTGTCGGCTTCCCAGACCTTGCCCGTCGAGTCCTTGACGGACTTGATGCCGGTCTTGTCCTTCTGGATCGATACGACTTTGATGCCGTTGCGGATCTTGACGCCCTTGCGCTGCGCGATCGAGGCGGTCGCCGCGACCGCGCGGCTCGCCCAGATCATGCCGCCATCCGGATGGAACAGCGCCCACTTGAACGCGCCCGAGCGGTACATGGGGTAGCGCTTCTTGACGTCGGGCGGAAGAAGCTTCTCGAAGCGGACCTTGCGCTCCTTGAGGACGGCCATGCTATGGGCCTCGTAGCCGCCGGCCTTGGGCGCCAGCTCGAGCACGCCGTTTTGAAGCAAAAGCGTTTCCTCGGACAGGGTGTTGAGCTCGAGCCACATGGGCATAGACTTGAGCGCCATCTCGGTGTAGAAGGCGTCCTTGCCGTACGTGAGTCGGAACACGCGCAGATGGTCGCCCGACGCCGCCCACTGGTTGGGGACGTCGCGCTGATCGAGCAAGGTGACCGAATGGCCGAGAAGGGAGAGGTGGTAGGCCGCCTGCACGCCCATGATGCCGCCGCCCACGATGATCACCGAGTTCTTGACGCTCATTTGTGAAACCGCCCCCCAATTCTGCGCGCGACGCCTTCGGGCGGGGAGCCGTGGAAGACCTGCATCCACTTGCCGCCCTCGCTTTCCGCCATCTCGCCCAGCTCGACGTCCGCCGTCACCACCGTCGTCTTCTCGCCGTTCCACTTCCGGGACCGGACCCGGTCGAGGATCATGTCGTCGGCCGAAACCTCACGCGTGAAGCTCACTCGGAAGTTGTCCGGCCGCGAGCCGCCGAGCGTACGGAACGCCCCGTCAAAAAAAATCTCGATCTCGACGCTCGGCCCCGACTCCTCGCATACCTGCGCGAAGATCGCCGTGATCCGGTCCGTGTCCGCGTCCTCCTGGGCCGCATGAGCCGGCCCGCCGTAGCCGTACGCGGTGCGGACCAGATTCGTGCCGTCGATGCAGAACAGCCGGCTCACCGGGCTTATATTAGCAAATCGATACTGAGCGGGACCCGGTCCAAAAAACGTCGTCCAAAACCGCCTCCAGGACCCTTGACGCCCCTATCCGAGGTGTTTACACTGACATCACCGTCCATGACGCGTCTCTCCGCGCCTCTGGCGCTCGCCCTTCTCTTGGCCCTTTCTCCGGCCCGCGCGGATGACGACCAGGCCGACGCCCCCGCCGCGACGCCCGCTCCCGCGGCGCTGAACTGGCGCGTGATGCCCGCCGACACGGGATCCGGAACATCCTTGAGCGGCCTGTCGGGCACGCCCTCGCGCGGGCTGCTGCGGGACTTTAAGATGACGCTCGAGGGCCAGCCCGAGAGCAAGGCGCGGACCGAGCTGACGCTCGTCGTCGACGACCTGATCAAGGAGGCCGACGCGGTCAAGCCGGCCGAGCAGCAAGCCTGGATCGACAACCATCTGGGCGGGCTTAACGCCGCGATCCGGTCCATGTCCAAGGACGCGCCCAAGGCTTTCGCGGTGCAGGCCGCCGCCCAGGCCGCCGGCCTCAACATCCGCGCCGAGCGCTGGAAGGACGGCCGCGACCTCGCCGACATCGCCCTCAATCTTGAGCCCACCGACAAGGACGCGCTGATCAGCCGCTCGCAGGCGAGCTCGGCGCTCTCGGACTACGCGCGCGGCTACTCCGACGCGGACGCCGTGCTGCGGCGCTCCCCGAACGAGGGGCCCGCCTGGACCGCGCGCGCCGCCGCCTCATACGGCCTCGGCAATTATCTGCAGGCCGTCGAAGACGCCCGGCGCGCGCTCGCCATCGACCCCAACGACAAGACCGCCTTCGCCCTGATGAAGCTGTCCGAGGGACGCACCGCCGCCGCTCCGCGCTTCGAGAACGCGAGCCTCGCCCAGTCCGTCGAGCGCGAGTACCACGGCATGGTCCAGCAGCTCAACCAGGTCGAGGCGCTTCGCCAGATGCCCCCCGAGCGCCCGGCCGCGAAGGCGGTGCGCCGCTTCGTGGAGACCGCCGGCTCCAAGCTCGCCGTGAAGGACTATCACGGGGCGATCAGCGAGGCCGATAAGGCCCTGGAGCTCGAGCCCGACAACAGCAACGCCCTGTTTTACCGCGCCGCGGCCGAGAACCTCCTGGGCCGCTACGGCGACGCGGACCGCGACGCCTCGCGCGGGCTGTCGATCGCGCCTTCGGCCGCGTTCCTGCGCGACGCGCGCTCGTGGGCGTACATCCGCATGGGCCGCTTCGCGGAGGCGATCTCCGATGCCAACCATTCCCTCGAGATCGACCCCAAGAACCCTTACGCCTTCGCCAACCGCGGCCACGCGCACGAGGGCCGCGGGGACTACGAGGCGATGGCCGCCGACCTCAAGGCCGCCGCCGAGCTCAACGGCCAGTTCGAGCCGGACTACCGGGACTCCACAAGGCGCCACGGCCTCGTTCCCTCCCAGCTGTCGCGCGAGCGCGCGGAGCTCCCGTTCATCGAGCGCCACGTGCCGGCGCGGGCCCGCTCCTTCGGCGTCGTCCTGCTCTTCACTTTGGCTGGCGGGCTCCTGATCGGCTTCGGGCTCATGCACGTCAACAACGGCATGCGCGCCGATAAGGACAAGAAGGGCCGTCCCGCGTCCGGCATCGAGCTCCGTTACGAGATCGGCAAGGCGATCGGGCAGGGCGGGATGGGCGTCGTCCATGAGGCCCGCGACAAGCGGCTCAAGCGCCCCGTCGCCATCAAGATGCTCCGCGAGGAGTTCCTGCTCGACGACGCGGCCAAGAAGTCGCTGATCGAGGAGGCGACGATGGTCGCCGAGCTCCATCACCCTTCGATCGTGGACATCCATGCCGTCGAGCAGGACGAGCGCGGCCTGTACCTTGTGTTCGAGCGCCTCGAGGGACGCACCCTCGACGAGCTCATCACCGAGCAGAAGATTTTGCCGCTGTCGGAAATCAAGCGCGTCCTCGGGCCCGTCTGCGCAGCACTCGCGTACGCCCACGGCCGCGGCGTCGTGCACCGGGACCTAAAGCCCGGCAACGTGATGCTGACGAAGGACGGCGGCGTGAAGGTTCTCGATTTCGGCATCTCGCGCCACGCGGCGCTCGGCGGCAAGGCCGCCACGACGACGCAGACGGTCGTGGGCACCCCGCATTACATGGCGCCCGAGCAGGAGTACGGCGTGATCCGACGGGAGAACGACGTGTTCGCGCTCGGAGCCGTGCTCTACGAGATGATCACCGGCGTGAGGCCCTACGACGGCACGACGCCGGCCAAGCTCGCCAAGAGCTATCTGCGTCCTTCGACGCGCGTGCACGGCCTGAGCCCCGAGGTCGACGCGCTGATCGACCGCTCGCTCGAGCCGGATCCCGACAAGCGCATCGCGACGCCCGCCGAGTTCTGGACCGCGCTCGACGCGATCCGGTCTTAAGGCCGGTTGACCGCCAGGAAGATCACGTGCTTGTCGGAGCGCAGCTCGTTGGAGGAGTCGACGACGAGCTCCTCAACGTCGAAGCCCGCCTTGCGCAGCCGCATCCCGAAGGTCTTGTCCGGCGTGGAGGACCAGATCGCCAGGATGCCGCCGGGGCGCAGCGCCGTGTACGCCGACGCGATGCCTTCCTGGGAGTAGAGCCAGTCATTCGAGCCGCGCGTGAGGCCCTCGGGGCCGTTGTCGACGTCGAGCAGGATCCCGTCGAACTCCGCGAGCTCCGTCTGCAGGCTGTGCGCCACGTCCTGAATCTTCACGACGACGCGTGGATCCTCGAGCGGGCGCCCCGCGAGGTCCGCGAGGACTCCCTTGTTCCACTCGAGCACCGCGGGCATGAGCTCGGCGACGACCACCTGCCCCTTCGGGCCCAGCTCCTTGAGGGCGGCCGCGAGCGTGTAGCCCATGCCGAGGCCGCCGATCAGAATCCGGGCCTCGGGCAGGTGCTTGAGCCTGCCGCAGACGATCTTCGCGAGCTCGTCCTCGGATTTGTGGATCGAGCTGCTCATCAGCTCCGTGTTCTCGACCCAGATCGTATAGACGCCGTCCTTGATCGACAGGCGCATCTGCGCCCCGTCGCCGTGGATGCGCACGCCCGCCAGCTCGGAGCTCTCGTCCGTCATGGTTTACCGAGCGAGGTGATCACCGCCCACTGAGCGGGCGTCACCGGGATCACGGAGAGCCGCGAGCGCTTGAACAGCCCCATGTCCGCGAGCGCGGGATTCCCGCGCAGCTCGTCGAGCGGGACGAGGCGCGCAAACTTGGAGGCGAAGCGCAGGTCGACCTGGAACCAGACCGGGTTATCGGGCGTCGCGCGAGGCTCGAAGTAATCGCTCTTGGGGTCGAACTGCGTCGGGTCGGGATACGCGGTCCGGCTCACCGTCGCCGTGCCCGCGACGCCGGACGGCTTCGCGTTCGAGTGATAGAAGAGCACCTTGTCGCCGACTTTCATGCTCTTCATGAAGTTGCGCGCCTCATAGTTGCGCACGCCGTTCCAGCCCTCGGTTTTCTTTTTGGCGAGGTCGTCGATGCCGAAGACGTCCGGCTCCGACTTCATGAGCCAGAGGCGAGGCAGGAGGACGGGACGTTTCGCCATTCCCATATTATGGATCAATCCGGCGAAAAGCGCTATCTCCTTGACAATTCCAAAGAGCGGGCCAATACTCATCGTATGGCGATTAGATTAGCGTTCGTCGCGTCCCTCGCCCTCCTCGCCGTTTCCGCGGCGGCGCAGGAGTCGAAGAAGCATTCACAGCTCAAGGCCCAGCTCACGGCGCTCCCGAACTTGGCGGCATTTCTTCAAGGCGACGAGGCCGCCGCCGGCAGGTTCGCCGACGCCGCCTTCGACTCGCCCGGCATGCAGAGCCAGGAGTGGCGCCTGTTCGACAGCCTGCTCGGCGGAGGCAAGCTCGATCCCGGCGGCTCCCTGATCCGGCCCGAGATCAAGAAGCTGCCGCCGGAACAGTGGTACTACCTCATTCGCCTCGAGGACCATCGGCGCAGCCTCTCCGAGCTCAACGGGGGCAACGGCTTGTACGTCAACGCCGTCGAGGGAGTCGGCAACCTCGTCAGGACGGAGAAATACGAGCTTCACTTGTTGAAGTGCCATGAGCAGGGGGAGACGCTCATGCGCAACATGGACCCCGTGAAGGACACGGGACGGCCGCGTTCCCTGTTCCAGCCTTGGTCGTCGGAGCTCGTGACCGCGAAGTTTCAAAAGCTCAACGAGCACAACGCCCCGTGCTTCCATTTCGACGGGCCCGAGGGCCCCGTCGAGATCGTGGCCGACTCTTGGGCCGGTGATCTGCTGCCCGCGCGGGCTTGGTGGGCGAAATGGGACCCCGAATCGCTGCTCCGGCTCAACGGGAAGGGCGTTTGCGGAAAATATTACGAGCCGTTCGACGACGCGCGGATCGCTGTGCAGATGGAAAAGGATCGAACGGGGTGGAAAGCAAAATTGGAGGCGGCCAAAAATCGCGTCGGCGCGCTTCTGCCCCCCAAATAGCCGCGCGCCGGTTTAAAAAGTCAGGAGCCGGCGCACGCGGCCCTCGATGAGGAAGAGCGCGGTGTCCTCGCCTTTCGCGTGGGTCGCGGCGAGGTTCGCCTCGTCGACGGCTCGGTGCAGGGCGTTCATGTACTGGCGCATGACGCTCGAGGACGCGCGCACGAGCTCGAGGCGCTCGCCGAACGCGCCGCCCCGGCGCTTGGCCATCGCGTCCCAATAGACGCGCACGCGGTCGAGCAAAGGCTCCATGCCCTTGCTGCGTCCCGGGAAGGTCCAGAATTTCCCGGGCTGGCGTGTCTTGTACCGCCCCGGCGACGTCGCGCGCAGCAGCTTGGCCTTCGCAAGGCGATCGAGCGCCTCGGCGGCTTGCGCCGGCTTGCAGGCCAGGCGCTCCGCCACGTCCTTCAGGGTCCAAGAGCCCTCGTCGTTGAGCAGGAGCTCGGACGTCCAGTACGAGGTCTCGTCATGGGAGACCGCCGTGAACTGCTCGAC
>Ga0163144_10005111_pt1 | contig 29259 bp, 16 predicted proteins | sample OliLak19BULKMAT1_FD_123175 | JGI IMG/M metagenome (GOLD analysis project Ga0163144, IMG submission 123175) | Freshwater microbial mat bacterial communities from Lake Vanda, McMurdo Dry Valleys, Antarctica - Oligotrophic Lake LV.19.BULKMAT1 | ecosystem: Environmental > Aquatic > Freshwater >...
AACCAACCAACCAACAACCAACAAAGCCAAGTTCGACCTACCAAGAACAAACCAAGCCCAATTCAATCACCGCCACGCGGCCGTATGCCTCCCCCCCAACCCCGCCCAACCGCGGCCACACTCCTCGAAGCCTGCAGAGTTCCACGTACGCCCATCCGACCCCAATCTCCACCGCCAACATAACCCTCCCCCGCAGCCCGATCATTGACAACCAAATACCCCGCCAAAAGCACAGTCGAAGCGTTCTCCGCCGCGCCACCGCGCGCCCGCCAAACCGCCCCGCTCACCTTCGATTTCACCGGTGCCCCCCGCCCACCCAAGCAATCCTCGCCGCTTACTTCCCGTGGCCAGACTCCCCCATACTCAAAACGGCAATGAAAGAATCACCCCGCTCCCCGCAACGCCCCACAGCATCGCGCGGACACTCCCGGTGTAAACCTCAGTCTCCCGGCAGTTTTGGCCAGACGGGTTTTTTTAAACAGATCACGGAACGGGTCACACCTCATATCAAAATAGATAGCTCAACCACGCCGCCCGACTGCCAACGCGGCATCCAATCCGAAAAATCGTCCGTTCAAAGTCCAAACCTGATCGGCCAAGGTCGCATATCCTCCCCTTAGAATGCAGTTGTGTCCCTTTTTCCTTTACCACGAGTCGGCACGGTATATGCAGCCGATAGGACGATTAGATGATGAAGCGTCGGAAGACCCACAAAACCTCAGCCTGAATCATTTTCGGACTTCCGACGAACAGATTCTGGGTGAAAACGTCCGATGCTTCACGATGGCAGGTAGTCAGTATCTCACATACATTCTCCCAAGTGGAGGAGCGTGAGAGCCGACGAAGGTAAAACCTGATAGTGGTTGGACTGTCGTGGTGGCGTGTTTCGAGTGTTCCTGGCGAACCCTCGACGGAACTGGATAACCCTTCTTGAAGGGATAGAAAATGTTTGAACGATTCACAGATCGCGCTCGCAAAGTCATGGCCTTGGCCAACCAGGAAGCACAAAGGCTTAACCATGAGTACATCGGCACCGAGCACATTCTGCTCGGGCTGGTTAAGGAAGGTTCGGGGGTCGGTGCTAACGTGCTCCGCAACCTCGATGTTGATCTCCGCCGCGTTCGGCTGGAGGTTGAAAAACTGGTAAAGGCCGGACCAGAAATGGTCACGATGGGCAAGCTCCCGCAAACGCCCCGCGCCAAGAAGGTCATCGAATACGCCATCGAAGAGGCCCGCAACCTCAACCACAACTATGTAGGTACCGAACATCTTTTGCTCGGCCTGCTGCGTGAGCACGATGGCGTCGCCGCTCAGGTCCTGATGAACCTGGGCCTCAAACTCGAGGAAGTCCGCGAGGAAGTTCTAAACCTTCTGGGTGCTGGCAACGAGAGCAGCGAAGGTAACTCCGGCTCCAAGGGTGAGCCAAGCGGAGGCGCAAGCGAGTCTTCTTCCTCCTCCTCCGGTTCTTCCGGCGGTGGCAAAGAAGCTGCGGGTAAAGGTAAGAGCAAGACGCCCGCGCTCGATTCGTTCGGACGCGATCTCACAGAGCTCGCACGCGAAAACACCCTCGATCCCGTCATCGGACGGCAAAACGAAATTGAACGCGTCGTGCAGGTACTCTGCCGTCGCACGAAGAACAATCCCGTCCTGCTCGGTGAAGCGGGCGTCGGCAAGACAGCAATCGTCGAGGGCCTCGCCCAACGCATCATCAGCGGTGATGTTCCCGAGATTCTTCACGAAAAGCGCCTGGTTGTCCTCGATCTCGCGATGATGGTCGCTGGCACCAAATACCGCGGCCAGTTCGAAGAACGAATCAAGGCCGTGATGAACGAAGTTCGCCGCGCCAAAAATGTAATGTTATTCATCGACGAGCTTCACACCCTCGTCGGCGCGGGCGGTGCTGAGGGCGCCATTGATGCCAGCAACGTGCTCAAGCCCGCCCTCGCACGCGGCGAGATCCAATGCATCGGCGCAACCACATTCGACGAGTATCGTAAGTATATCGAAAAGGATGCCGCCCTCGCCCGCCGCTTCCAGGCTATCACCGTTGATCCTCCAACCGCCGAGCAAACAGTCGAAATCATCAAGGGGCTGCGCGATCGCTACGAGCAGCACCACCGGGTAAAGATCACCGACGGCGCGATCAGAGCCGCCGTGGAACTTTCCGGACGTTACATCACCGGCCGCGTACAGCCAGACAAGTCCATTGACGTGATCGATGAGGCTGGCGCGCGGGTCCGTATTAAGTCGATGACCAAGCCGCCAAACCTCGCCGATATCGAGGGCGAAATCGAAAAGCTAAGCGTCGAGAAGGACGAGGCCGTGAAGGCCGCCGACTACGAACGCGCCGCCGAGCTTCGCGACAAGGCCGAGCAGGCCCGCAAAAAGAAGGAAGAAATCCAAAAGGCCTGGCGCAACCGCGCTCAAACTACCGACGGCGAAGTCGATGAGGAAGTAGTCGCCGAGGTAGTCGCAAAGATGACCGGTGTTCCCCTCAAGCGATTGGATAAGGACGAAGCAGGTCGCCTCCTTAAGCTTGAGAACGAGCTGCACAAGAAAGTTATTAGCCAGGATGATGCGGTGAAGGCGATCTCCAAGGCGATCCGTCGAGCCCGCGCAGGGTTGAAAGACCCCAAGCGTCCGATGGGTTCATTTATCTTCGTCGGTCCCAGCGGCGTCGGTAAGACCCTGCTCTCTAAAGCACTCGCAGAGTTTATGTTTGGTGATGAGGAAGCCCTCGTCCATCTCGACATGAGCGAGTACATGGAGAAGCACAACGTGAGCCGTCTGGTCGGCGCGCCCCCGGGCTACGTTGGCTACGAAGAAGGCGGCCAACTCACCGAGCGCATCCGCCGCCGGCCCTACTCGGTTATCCTGCTCGACGAAGTCGAAAAGGCTCACCCCGACATCTTCAATATGCTCCTGCAGATCATGGAAGAAGGGCGCCTCACCGACTCCTTCGGACGTAATGTTGACTTCAAAAACACAATCCTTATCATGACCAGCAACCTCGGCGCCGACCTTATCAAGGGCGGGGCCGGGTTCGGCTTCGGCAAGCGTACCGAATCAGGTGATTATGATAATATGAAAGTGGTGCTGATGAAAGAGATCGAGCGGTTCTTCCGTCCCGAGTTCATCAACCGCCTTGATGATGTCATCGTCTTCCGTCCGCTTACGAAAGACGACCTCACCCTCATCATCGAATTTGAAGTCGCCAAGCTCTCCAAGCGCCTCGCTCAGCAGCAGTTCCTGATCGAGTTAGAGCAGCCCGCCAAAGACTTCCTTATTGATAAAGGCTATAACCCCGAGTACGGAGCAAGGCCCCTCCGCCGCGCCATCGGTCAGTATATCGAAGATCCTCTTTCCGAAATGCTTCTGGGCGGCACCTTCACAGCACCTTGCAAGATCATCTGCACTCGCCGCAACGCCCCGGATGGCAAACCCGAAGAACACCTCTTCTTCGATTCAATCCCCATCGCGCCTCCCGAAGCTGCGCAGCCCCCTGCTGAAGTTAAAGCCGCCGAGGCTCCTCCGGCAACTACCAGCACCTAACCGGTTGACCTCCTAACTTAACTAATACCACACATTCATCCCAAGAACCCCGCCGCAAGGCGGGGTTTTTTCATGATGCCCGTCGGCGATCCGGCATTGCCAAGGTCCAAGCCCTTCGAATACCTCGTCACATAATCAACCAACCTCAGCCAAAATCGCGCAAACCCCGCTCCTGAAAAGATTTCCATGGCGAATTGCCGCTCCGGGGATGCGAAAAGTCTTGCATTTTACTTCATAATGGTTTAACATACGCACAGTGGTAGGAAGAAATCCCTAGATACGAACTTTATCCAAACGCTCTTGGTTTAGCTTTCCGCTTGCCAATCCAAGCCTTCCGCAACTCTGGTTGCGTTGTAGTCAACTCTGTTCGTGTGTCTCTCCCGCGGCTGTTTCCGCTTCTCGCGGGGGAGTGTGGTGTGGTCAATTTCCTTAGGAGAAGATAGATGAAGAAGATTTCTGCCCTCGTCGCAGCCGCGGCATTCGCCAGCATGGCCTGCGCTCAAGAGTCCGTTACATTTACCAACGTTAACAGCGACTTGCCCGGCACCGTGTTGAACTACACGTTCAGCAACTCTTTCAACTGGTTCGGGAGCCTTTCAGTCAGCGGCACGCTGAGAGAAGTAAACGTCGGAACCTTTGCGAGCGAAGCCCGCATCGGGATTACGACCCAAGCCAACGGTGGTGTCGTTCCCAACAACCTTCAGGTCTTCACACAAGGCAACTTCACGGGTTCAGTCACCGGCAGCCGCAACTTTACGACGAGCCTCGGTAGTGGAAGTTTCGTCAATCCCCAAGGTCAGACTTGGGCGTTCAACTTCTTTGAATCATTCAACGATTCGGGCATCGACGCTCGCTGGGAGACGGTTACTCTTACGTTCAATGCGGCCGTTCGCCCCGCGTGCATCGATCTCGGCGGCATCGATGGGACCATCCAGTTGAACACGCTCGGCACCACGCTGGCCCCCACCAACGACACCGAAATAGCACTTTACAGTAACAGCGGAATCAAGCTTTTTGAGAATGATGATTTTGGCGGCGGGCTCCTTAGCGCCATCAACGCCGGGGAACTTCCCGACGGTGTCTATTATGTCGCCGTCGCCGGATTCAATGCGACCTTCGGTAACGGTTGGGCCGTTACTTCAGTCAGCCCCAACTCGGGTAACGCCGTTCTTAACGTAACCAACGGCACTGACATGCTCACAGGTTCAGGTAACCTCGCCGCGGCGGGCGTGAACTGGTACTGCTTCACCGTCCCCACCCCCGGCGCGCTCGCGATCGTCGGCATGGGCGGCTTGGTGGCCATCCGCCGCCGCCGCGCCTAACTCACGCTCCTCTTGCGGGGTTGATGAGCAGACAGCACAAAATATTACGACGCCGCCACTCGAGAAGAGGGCGGTGTTTTCGTTTTTGTTTGAACTTAAGTCCAGGCTTACAGTTGTTTCGTTCCATGCCCTATCTTGACAACTCGTTTTTTGCTACGGCCTAACCGACGACACGAGAGTACTGAAGCAATAAAAAAAACCCGCGATAGCGCGGGTTGAGTAATCAAAACATAACAGAGAGAAGAGCTAGGCTTCTGCTTAGGCGGCCTTCTTGCTCTTCAGCTTGGCGCTCATGCGGCTCTTGCGCCGCGCGGCTTGGTTCTTATGGATCACGCCCTTCTGGGCCGTGCGGTCGATGATCTTTACGCACTTCTTGAAGATGTCTGCCGCGGCGTCGGGGGTGCCGTGGATGAGGGCTTCGTTGAACTCCTTGATGGCCGTTCGCATCGTGGCCAAACGCCACCGGTTGCGGGCGCGGGCTGCGAGGTTCTGACGGATACGTTTGCGAGCTGTGCGAGAATGAGCCATTGCGTTAGACTTTCAACACCGTCGGGGGAACCAGATCGATAAAACGGATCGAAAAACAACCACCGGGAAACCCTCTCCAATAGCGAGAAGTGTGGCCGGGATTATTGGAGGGACTCCCGGTGAAGTCCACACCCGGAGGGAACCAGTTTTGAGTAGAGGTCCGAACAAAGACCTATCGTCGGTGTTGGGACGCGAAGTTAACCGGGCACGCAAGCCCGTGGAAGGCTTTACTGATCTGGGCCACCGCCCTACACTTGACCCCACTTGCGGGTGTAGCTCAACTGGATAGAGCACCTGACTACGAATCAGGAGGTTATAGGTTCGACTCCTATCACTCGTGCTTGCAAAATGCCGCGGACCGCCGGTGCTTACCAGCAGTTCCGGCCCGCCGCCGGAGGGGCCTAGGAGGGCGGTTGCGATCTTCCCCAAGTTTGAATTTACGGCGTCAGGTTCGATCCGAACATCTTAATTTATTCCACCGGCGATGGACGGCGGTGGGGTCGGCCGTTTTTAATTAAAGGGCAGAGCGTTGGTTGGGGGGTGACGCGGGTTACTTTCTGCATGCGTGATGGCCTAACGGAGTGTAATACAAAGCCCTGATTCGTAAGGAGATAGCCGAGGGACCGGCACGTGGTTCAGGCCTGCGACCGGATGTTTACTTACTATGGAACGATCTACAGTGCGATTGACTGCGGTACACGGCACTCCTTTGGATGAGCCGGTGGTGAGGTCTTCGGTGGTCGCGGCGGCGAAGGCGTTGGCGGAGCGGAGCGGGGTGCCTGTTTATCACTTACAGACCACCGAAGCGATGATCGAGCTGCAACTGGGAGTTGGGCGCTTGGAAGCGGTCGGGTTCGCGGCGGAGCTGAAAGCAATTACGAATACCTGGTATCAAGAGCGCTATCGAGACGGCCCGCTTTGGGGCACACCCCCGCCGGGGCTGTGAGCACTCCGCAGTAGCGCAAGGCGATCAATTAGGATGGGTTGTGCTTGGTGAGTAACGATCACCCCTTGCGGGGTGAGGGGGTTGTGGATTACGTTTCCGGGGGTGTCGCTTTGCTCCACTCGCCGGTTACTTACGTTAAGCTCGTTGGGCTTTGGGAAGGGGGAGCCGTTGAGCTCTGGGGAGGGGGAGGAGAAAGTGACGGCCCTGCGCTCACCCCACATCGCGTTTCTGGAAGAGCATGATAGCCAGGGAGAGGAAGACGCCGATCTGCACGAGTGCGTAGGCGAACGCGGCTCCGAAGTAGCTCAACGAGACCGCCCGGTTTTGGGAAACGGCATCTAGTAGCCAGTAAAACTGCAGATTCGGAACCGCGCCCCACGCTGCCAGTGCTATCGGATTGATCTCCGTGTATCGCTGGAAGACGTAATCTCCTTGAGCGGGCGGACGAAGAATCGGAACCGGGTTTTCGCTAATATTACGAACTTTGAGTACCTGGTATGGGGGTTTGCTCTCGGTAACGATGATCGAGGAGGGTACATTTGCGCTCATCAGCGTGCCCACGTTGGAGAGATCACCGGTGTAACTCTCGTAGCGCTTCGTGCCCAGCATGGGAAAACCGCTCGGGCTGGGGCTGTAATAAAACGCCGTTCCGGGGGGGAGCGGAAGTTTGGGGGCAAGCTGCAAACGAACGAGGTACGAGGAATCGGCGGAGCGGAAGTCGGTCTTCTCCGGATCGTCTGGAAGCGTCACCAGGATCGTGCCGAGCAACTGGTTATTGAAGACGTGGCGGCCGAGCAGATAGTTGCTAAAGAGCGAAAGCACGAAGACGCCGAAGCAAATTACAATCGTCATCACGCGGCCAAGGCGCGTGGACGCCGCGACCGCGACGGCAACGAGCACCATGACCGCCATCATCAGGCAGAGGCAAGCGACCGTGACCTGCGGTTTAAAGTCGGTGAGGAGAGGCTGGAACTTCCACTCCTTGCCAATGAAGAGGGCAGCAACGTAAGCAATAAACGTGAAAGGTAAGAGAAGGAGGGTTGAGGTCTGCGGGAAGTTCCAGCCGTAGAAGTAGTTGCACCACCCGCCCAGCGCGAGCGCCAAGAAGGCGGAACCAACCGCTAGGACGATAACTGGTTGATCAAGCTGGTCAGAGACGGTGGTCATCACTCCGTGACGGATGGAGAAGAGGAGGTAGAGCAGCATGATCGCCATTGCCCCGAGGATCGCGACCGCCACGCCCAAATATTTGCCGAAGATCAATACTGGCCGGGGAACCGGCTTACTGACAATGGTGAGAACGGTTTTGTTCTCGATTTCTCTGCTGATAACGGTGGTGGCGAGTATCCCGGCGAGGATCGCGCCTAGAACGAAGACGGTTGCCAGGCCTAAGTCTAAGAGAAGTTTGTTGTCTCCGACGACTTCGCCGGTTTCTTCCATCCCCATCGCGAATCCGGTGCTCCACGTATTGAAGACTTGGAGTACGCCTCCAATCAGGATCATTACCAGCAGCACTGGCTGCCGAACGGCTTCGATAAGTGTGGTTCGAGCTATTGTGAGCGTTTGAGTGATCATGTGGGGAGCAGTAAGCGGCGTGTCCAGAATAGAACCAAGCTATCTTACTGACAACCCCGAACATAGGTTCGTTGCGGGCGTAGTTCAAGAACAGCCCCGCCGAATCGCCGCGACCCGCATCAAATCGCATCGGCTGCAAAGAGTTCACTTGGTTGATCAGTTTGGGTGGACTTAGTGCGGTGACCGTGCGACAATAGCCCGCGCCTCGGCTGGGCAAGTACGCAGCGGAACTGTGCTTTTAGGATGAACGAGGCTCTAAGCTGAGTTAGACCACGCGTCGTTGGATTCGGGCGCGTGGCAGGTTGAAGGAGGGATCAATTGGTGTGGAGTGGTGGGGGTAAACTACCCGGGTGAAGCCGCGTGCGCGACCTCAGTAGCCTGCTCTGGGAGCTCGGCTCTGCCAGGTGGTTGAATCGTGATCGGGCTGAGCTCTCGCTCGTTGCGGTCGGCGTGAGCGTGGGGGGGGTGAATGCGGGTTCAGCCGTTCTGGCGAGAATCCTGAATGCGGCTTATCGGTGCGTCGCTTGCTTCCTGCGGCGGGGTGCTTGGCGTCGGCGAACAAGATGCAGTTCAATCCGTACCCGTTTGGTGCTTGCTCTTGCGCTTTCCGCTTGGCTGTGCATCTACATAGGGATGATTCCGGTATCGGGTGGGAGGCGCGTGGGCTTCTTGCGGTGAGTTTGAAGCTGAGCGGTGGTGTTGCTCGGGTTTTCTCCGGTGTTCGGAGCAGATTCGCGGCGGCGAAGGGCTAGACTTGGAGAAGGTGGTGGAGCAGTGTGGTTGGAACGATTGTTATGAAAGCAGATTATATTACCTATAAGCAGGCCACGGGCGCAAGCCTGGGCGGCCTGGTGCTTCAAGTGGTGCTGACGACAGCGCTGTTGATTTACGGCGTGGTGAGTAAGGATCACGCTGCGGTGAGTGGCTCGATCTTCGCGGGGATCGGCGTGCTCTCGTGGCTTACGCTGGCCATCGTGTTTGATCAGCATCGCCGCGAGCGGGTGGAACTGATTGAAGCGGATGCGTTGGCCTCTTCGCCTCTGGCGGGGACGAGCGTGTTCAGTGGGAGCGCGGATGATTTTCGGCCAGCCGCGAGGCGGCTGGCGGCACTGCACAAGTATTTCGTGCCCACGATGTCGGTGATAATCAGCGGGCTGTTTATTGGCACGGGGATCGTGCGATTTTTGTCGGGCAAGCTGCGGGTTGATACGGAAGACTTTACTGCGTCGCTGCATGAGGGATGGGCGCTGGGGATTGGATTAGGCGTGGCGGTTCTTGGGTTTATCTTTGCTCGGTTCACGGCGGGGCTGGCGAAGTTTGAGCCGATGGCCAACTTGCGTGCCGGGGCTTCGCTCGCGATTGGAACTTCGCTCATAGGGCTGGCGATTGGGATCGCAAACTTCGTGGATTTGGTGGGTACGAATGCGCTGGTGCGTTACGTGCAGGTGGTGGTGCCCGCGTTCATCGTGCTGATCGGCGTTGAGCTGTTCCTGCACTTTCTATTAGGCTTATATCGTCCGCGAAAAGCTGGCGATGTGCCACGTCCCGCCTTTGATTCGCGGCTGCTGGGGTTTCTGGCCGCGCCGGATAAGATCGCCGAGTCAATCAGCGGTGCGATCAACTATCAGTTAGGATTCGATGTAACATCGGGCTGGTTCTACCAGTTATTAAGCCGGGCTTTGGTGCCGCTGATTCTGTTTGGGTTACTGGTGGTGTGGTTGTTGTCTGCGGTGGCGGTGGTGCGGCCTCATCAGCGCGGGATGATCTTACGATTTGGCGCGGTTTGGAAAGATAATGTTGCGCCCGGCATGCATTTGAAGTGGCCCTGGCCCATCGACAGCCTTTACGTACCTGAATACTACAAGCGCGACCGAGCGGGTCGGCTTGAAATCGCGGATCGCACTGTGACCGGGCTGCGGACCATCGAGCTTGGTACCTCACCGCCTGCAACCACCGAGCCCATTTTGTGGACCAACGATCACGCGGGCGAGGAGATTTATCAACTGGTTCGAACGGGCAAACTCGCCGCGGCGGGCACTACGGGTGCGACGCCGAGCAAGGATGCGGCGGCGGAAGAGAGCAAGTCTGACCTTTCGGATCTTTCGGTTATCTCTGCTGAGATTCCGTTGATTTACGTTGTGAAGGATGTGCTGCGGTTTGACGAGTTTGCTCCGCCGCAGCAGCGCGACATCGTTCTAAAGTCGGTGGCGCAGCGAGAGCTGGTCCGATTCTTTCAAACCATAACTTTAGATGAAGTGCTTGGCGGCACGCGGCTGGATTTGTCTCGTCGGTTACGGAATCGCGTGCAAGCCGCGTTTGATGGGATGAATGTTGGCCCCGATGGAAAAGCCCGGGGCGCGGGAGTGGAGGTTGTGGATGTGGCGGTGGTGGGGGTACACCCGCCCAAGGATACCGCGATGGCGTTTGAGACCCCGGTGCAGGCCGACCAGAAGTTACAAGCGAATATCGAAGCGGCCCGGACGGACGAGATTCGTTCGCTCACTGAGGTTGCTGGTCAGGTAACGTTGGCTCGGCAGATTGTTGAAGAGCTTAACAAGCTCGATGGGATGCGCGACCAGAAGGCTTCAGCGGATGCTTTGACCGCTCAGGAGTTTAAGGTTCAGAAGATGCTCGAGAGTGCTGGGGGCAGTTCCGCGGCGGTGTTAGCGGCGGCGCAGGCTGATCGGTGGAACCGGCACATGTCGATCCGTGCGATCGCGGCACGCCAGGAGGGGCGGGTAGCGCTATATGAAGCGGCTCCCGAGATCTTCAAGGCGCGGGCTTATTTTGAGACAATGAAGAAGGTGCTCTCGGAGGCCCGACTTTACATTACACCGGCTCGTGGAATTATGATTGATTTTAACGGTCAGGAGAGGGACTTGGGTACGGACATCTTCACGCCCGGCACGCCGGGCGGCGGTGGTTGAGTCAGGCTGGGGGAATGTGCCTTGATTGAAGTAATGTTAGTTTGTGTGGTTGGATTTGTGTGGTTGGGTCTGTATGGTTAGGTTGGTAAGGTGGGCGAAGTGGGTCGGCGTGGGCCGAAGGTTTGACAGTTCTGGAGAACGTTGTGCGTAAGTCTTTAATATATCTCGTAACGCTCGTGATTCTGGTGGCGATGGTTGCCTTTGCCTGTACTTTCACCGTTCGGTTTACCGAAGCCGCGGTGGTAACCACGCTGGGCAAGGCCGACGAGGGCGACGTGATCACCACGCCCGGCCTTCGCGCCAAAGTGCCGTACTTTCAGACTGTTACGAAGTATGACACGCGGGTGCGGGTGCTGAACACCAAGCTCGAGACGCTGAATACGGCGGATAACCGGCAGGTTGTGGTAGAAACGTTCTGCACCTGGCGGGTGGCGAACCCACTTAAGTTCTTCCAGCGGTTCAGTAACGCAGGGTATAGTGCCGAGGAGCACTACAAGGCGGCGGAGAACGCGCTCAAAAGTAATATCCGTGCTGCGGGCTCCTTGGTGAGCCGATACCGGATTGACCAGCTCTTTGCCGTCTCTTCCGCAGCGGCGGCCAATGGGGTTTCGCCGTTGATGGAGCTTGAGGCGAGCATGAAGGGGGCGTTCGAGTCGTCCAACGATCAGACGGGACTTAAGTTAAGTGATTACGGAATCGCGGCGGTGGATGTGGGCATCACGCGGATCGTGCTTCCCGAAGAGACCACCAAGGCGGTGTTTGATCGAATGAAAGTGACGCGCGAAGGTCTGGCGAAAGAGACCGAGAGCAAGGGCAATGCGCAGGCCGCGGCGATCAAGGCCAAGGCGGACAGCGATGCAAAGAAGATCAGGGACTTCGCCGAGCGGCTGGCCCAGGAGATTCGTAATCGTGGAGATATCGAGGCGGCCCCTTACTTCGCGCAGATGAATACCAATCCTGAGCTTGCGGTCTTCCTGCAGAACATGGATTTCATTCAGGACAGTTTCGGCCGGCGGACCACGCTGATTCTGTCTGGCTCGATGCCTGGAATTAACTTACTCTACCCTGATTCGGTGGCGCAGATGAAGAGCGGCCAGATACCCAACCCGATGCAGGGAAGCATGTTGAGCGAAAAGGCTCCGCCTAAGGCGACCGAGCGTGCGCCGCAGGCGGCGCCGCAAGTAGCGCCGCAGGTAGCGCCCCAGGTGAAGCCGCAGGGCGGAGGGGAGCCCCGATGAGCGACTTACAACCGCGCGAACTTCGCGCAGTGGATGGCGTGGGTGGTGGGGGTGGTGATGCCGCGCCGGACAGTTTGCGGCCGATGCGCCGTGCGGGCTCGGTGAACTTGCGGACGGGTGGAGTTGAGGGGGATGGACGCTCGGGCGACTCACCGCTGGACCCTGCGAATCAATCGCTTGCAGATGCACTTAGGATTATGTTGCGTCTCTTGCAGGTGGGCATGGCCATCCTAGCGGGTCTTTACCTGTTCAGTGGTTTACAGTCTGTGCCCGAAGGGCAGCAGGCGATTCGGTTACTCTTTGGCGCTCGGCAGGGCGGGCCGCTGGATCCGGGGCTGCGGCTGAGTGCACCCTTCCCGCTCGGCGAGCTTATCCGGGTTGAGCGCGGGTTAAAAAACTATGCGATCGACAAAGACTTCTGGGTGTACCTGCCCGACAATACCGCCGAAGGGTTAAGCGTTGAAAAGCTTATTCCAACGGCATCGCTCAAGCCCGACCAGGGGGGCACCGGATCGGTGCTGACCGCCGATGGAAACATTGCGCACACCAAGTGGCGTGTGGGGGTGCGTCGAGAGGACGCGGCGAAGTTTGAGGAGAACGTGCTGCCCTCGGACGAGGAGCGGCTGGTACGGACGGCGGTGAAGCGCGGCGTCGTACACGCGTGCGCACAAGTTACAATCGACGAGCTGCTCAAGCAGTCTTCGTCTGGCGAGGGCTCGGTGGCATCGCGGGCGAGGATCGTGGCGCAGCGCACGCTAGATGCGTTTAACAGCGGACTGATTATCGATCAGTTAACTTTAGATCAGACCATTGCGCCGCTGGCGGTGCGGTCGGACTTTGCCAAGGTGCAGGCGGCGGTCGCCAATGCAATTAAGATCGAGGATCAGGCGGGCACCGAGGCTCGCAATCAGTTGAGCGCGGTGGCGGGCGGCGCGGTGCCGTACATTCTCGAGGCGATCAACGAGTACGAAGGTGCCCTGACCCGCGGCGACAAGAAGGCCCAGGATGCGGGCCTGGCTCGCATCGATGCGTTGCTGCTGGGGGAAAAGGTTACAATCAACGGCGAAGAAGTCGGCGACGTGATCGGCGGCGAGATTACCTCGATGCTCAGCGCTGCCCGCCGCGACCGGGCCTCGGCGGTGGCTTACGCCAAGTCTTCGCTCGCGAGCTTTGAGGCCAAGCTTGATCAGTTTAAGCAGAACCCCGGCGTGATGCTGCAGCAGGAGTGGTCGCGGGCGGTTACCGCGTTCATGAGCCGCGACACGGTTCAGACGCTGTACGTGCCCGAGGATTTGGTTAACTTTCGTCTGCAGATCAGCCCCGACCCCGACTTGATGCGGGAGGTTGATCGTTCGGTGCGCGAGCGAGAGCGGATGGAGGCAGAACGTAAGCGGATGGAGCAGTTGCAGCAGAATCGCTTCAAGACCGAGACGGGCGTAGATCAGGTGCCTACTTAATTGAGGGTTTGGTGTACGCCGAGGGTTGGGTGTACGCCGGACGGCGGCGGTGGTGGTGGTGGTGGTGGTGGTGCGGATATTTTCTCCCGCGGATAATTTATGTCTGATCCACTGGTCGTCTGTCAGCAGGTGAGCAAGGTTTTCAAGGACTTCTGGCGACGCGACCGGGCCAAGGCGGTCAATGCGCTGACGTTCGATATCCGCCCGCGCGAGGTGTTCGGGTTGCTGGGGCCTAACGGCTCGGGCAAAAGCACCACGATCAAGATGATTTTGGGGCTGCTTACCCCAACCTCTGGGCGCATCGCGCTCTTCGGCAAGCCGCCCACCGATGTTTCGATCAAGCGGAGGATTGGTTATCTTCCTGAAGAGTCGTATATGTACGGCTTTCTGAACGCTCGTGAGACGCTCGAGTATTACGCTAAACTCTTTGAGCTTGATTATCGCACGCGGGTGAAACGCATCGACGAGTTGCTCGATATGCTCGGGCTGACCAACGCTCAGTTCCGCCCGGTGCGGGAGTATTCCAAGGGGATGCAGCGGCGAATCGGCATCGCGCAGGCTTTAATTAATGATCCGGACCTGCTGATTTTGGATGAACCGACGACGGGCCTTGACCCCATCGGCACCAAGCAGATTAAAGAATTAATTATTGAGCTGGGCCGGCACGGCAAAACCGTGCTGCTTTCGAGCCACTTACTGGCCGATGTGGAAGATTGTGTTGACCGTTTGGTAATTCTGTACGGCGGGCAGAAACGGGCCGAGGGGACCTGCGATGATCTTCTGGTCTCGCAATCAAAGACCCTGATCGAGGCGGATACATTGGACGAGGCGACGGTCGCTGAGATTGATCGGCTGATCAGGTCACGCACCGATGGAGGTATTACCAAGGTCGCTAAACCAAGGCAGTCGCTGGAAGCTCTCTTCATCGATATCGTTGAGCGGGCTAAGTCGGAGATTGTAACTTCGGGCGCTACGGCCGGGGGCAATACCGCATCGTTCCTCAAGGGCGAAGAGGTGCAGGGTGATGCGCTGATCGAGCAGCTCGTCTTAAAGTCTGAGGAACCCGTGCTGGCGGATGTGGGCGGTCGTGCCGCAGGCTCCCAGGCAGCGGTGCTGGCTGCTGCGGCTGCCGCGGCTGATAATTCGGTAATCGGCGATCTGCTGGCGGCGGGGAGTAACGCGGATACGCGTAATGTTACATCTGGGCAAGAACGCGAAGCGGGCCGCCCAACTCGCGGCGGGCAGACTAGTTCAACCTCCGCCCCGCCGCTGGCTCCTCGGGTCGCGCCCTCGCAAGAGGCTATTGATAACTCGCTGATTGGCGGACTCATGGGCGATGGCGGTGGAAACCAAGCGGGTAGATCAGGCGACCAAGGTGAGAAGAAGAGCGGCCCGCAGTCAGGGGCTGATCGGGGCGGGGTGGGCCGGTGAAACTTCGATCAACTCTGGCTGATTTAGATCGCGTCCAGCAAAGCCGCGGCTTTAAAATCGTGGCAACTTGCATCGCGCTAGGCGCGGCCATCGCGATCTGCATCGCTTACGGTCTTTACAAATCCTCGCTTGAATCTCCCAGCAAAGTAACTGTTGATGCCAGCGAATATCAGGCCCTCGCGCCCACCGGGGATGAGGCGGCGGACAAGGAAGCCGCGGCGGTGATAGCGGAGCAACGCAGCGCGGCGGAGGCTACCTCTCAAATAATTAATGAGATTCTTTCTAGCAAGCAAGCCATTTCCGGGTTTGTAATCGGTGCCGGGGTACTCACGGCGCTCGCCCTGGTGGTTATATGGTTAGGATTGGGGCTTACGTATTTAGGATTGTTGATGGTCTCCGCGTTGCTGGCGTGGTTGTCCATACTCGTGGGCCGCGGCAAGGATTTGGGGATTGCCAGTGTGGGGCTTGTTGCGCTCATCGCGGCGTTCACGGCACTCATGCAGATGCTTCGGTTGGCGTTTGCGGGCACGGGGCCGGTGATGGCAATCGCCCGCAACACGCTCATCGAAGCGGTGCGGATGAAAGTGTCGCTTATCTTTATCGTGCTGATGGTCTTTGGGCTGGCGGCGTTGCCGCTGGTCCTGGACAGCGAGCAGCCGCTTCGGTACCGCATTCAGTCGTTCCTGCAGTTCTCAACCGCGGGTTCGTTCTGGCTGATTGCGCTCCTGGTACTTACATTCTCGGTGGCCTCTGTCGCGACCGAGCAACGGGATAAAGTAATCTGGCAGACCATGACCAAGCCGGTCGCCGCGTGGCAGTACATTTTGGGCAAGTGGCTGGGCGTGGTGTCGATCGCCGCGGCGTTGCTGGTTGTAAGTTCATCGGGAATCTTTCTCTTCACCGAATACCTGCGAAGCCAGCCAGCCATCGGCGAGAGCGAGTCTTATGTAAGCCGGACAGGGCAGGGGCTGACCGAGGACCGACTGATCGTCGAGACGCAGGTGTTGACCGCGCGAACGACGGTGCGGCCGCTGCCGCTTGCCCTTGATGAAGCACAGTTTGAGAAGAACCTTCAAGACCGTGTGGAGTCGGAGATGCAGACCCTGCAGCAGACAACCGGCACGGCCGAGGAACTGCGGTCTAAGCGAGCTTATCTGCGGGAGACTATTTCCACGAGTCTTCGCAGAAGCGTGCAGATGGCGTACCGGGTGATCCCGCCGGGGCAGGCGGTCATTTATCGGTTCGAGGGCCTGAACGCGGCGAAGGCGAGCAATCGGCCTGTGATATTACGATTCAAGCTCGAATCGGGCGCGAACCGCCCTGATGCATCATTTAAGATTACAGTGCAGTTCGCTGGCGCATCTCCCTCGGTGATCCCGATCGGTCTGGGGCAGTTTCATACGCTTCCGATTACACCGCGCATCATTAATGAATCTGGCGGCGCGGATCTGCAGGTGATCAACGGGGATATCAGCACGGGCCAGCCGAACGAGGGGGCACTTTCGTTCAGCCCCGAGGGCTTGGAGATTTCTTATTCATCTGGTGGATTTCAGGCCAACTTTTTCCGCTGCGTGGCGGTCTTGTGGGTGAAGCTGGGGTTTCTCGCGATGCTGGCGATCGCCGCGAGCACGTTCCTTTCGTTCTCGGTGGCGTCGCTGGTAAGCATGGCGGCGTTCCTTGCGGCGGAGGGGGCGGGCTTTGTAAACAGCGCGCTTGAAAACTACTGGACCGAGGATGAAAAAGGTAATGTTTTGATTGTGAATACGATCACAGCGAAGATTGCCACGGTGGTGGGTGCGGTGTTCAAGGTGTACGCCGACCTGCGCCCCACGAGCCGGCTGGTCGAAGGAATTGAGTTATCATTGGGCGATGTGTTAGCCGGTACGGTCGTGCTGCTAGGCATCACGGGGATTTTGTACGCGGTAGCGGTGTTTATCTTTCGCAAGCGGGAGCTAGCTGTCTATTCGGGGAACTGAGCCTAAGGCGGGTACAAAACATCAACCAAGAAGTATGAGAACGTGTGGATGGATTCAGCGGTCAACGGGATCGTGCTGTCTACCAAAACTTAAGATACCACCGCGAATACGCTTACGATGACAGGAGAGAGCGAGGACCCGATGACCGGGGCTCGCGAGGTCTATAAGAGCACCTACACCATCGTCTTGCCCACCAGCTATATCTTCAGGATGTACAACATCGGGGCCGATGAAAAAGAGTTTGTGAGCCTTGAGGCTTCGTATGCCAAGAAATGGCCGCGGAGAGGGCGGGCTTGGTTGCGTGGTGAGTTATAAACCTTCTAAATCAGCGCAATGACTACCGCTTGGCTGACTACTTATCTTACCAGTACGGGCGTGATCGGTGCGATGGAGTTATTGGCTGGATTTACAGATCCGTAGATCGAGCGGGCCTCCAAGAACCTAGTGCCGGACATGCGCCAGTATGAGAGGGCGCCGTTGTAGATCCCGCCGCCGGTCCACCACCAGAGCAGGTCGTTTCCACCATCGCGGTCGGCATCGGCCACACCGATGAGTTTCCAGTTGAGATCGGATACACCGCTCATCCACGTGAGGCCGTCAGACGCAAGATTCTTCAGACCCCAGACAAACATGTTACCATTCGCAGGATTGCCGGACGGCCCCTCGTAGCGAACTATTAGGTCGGGCTGACCGTCGCCGGTCATATCTGCGGCGGCTTTTATGTTCCATGGCAGGTTGTTCGGACCCCAGAAGTCTCTCCATGTGAGGCCGAAATTATCGCCGCTACGCGAAAAGAGCCATGTGCCCGCATACCCGGTGTTCTGGTTTTGCCAAACGATGTCGGGGACACCGTTGCGGTCCATATCACAGACGGCGCGGATGCGCCAACCGCCAGCGGCATCGCTGTCGCCGAGCCACGCTACTCGGCTGGGCCAAGGTAGACCGCTTTGCATAATCCAGACTACGCAATAGCCGGAGACAGTATTGTGCCAGACAACATCGAGAAAGCCATCAGCATTGAAGTCGGCGTTGCCCACCACCTGCCAACTGGGATCATCGGAATAGCCGAGATAGCCGGTAGATTCAAGGCCGTTGCCGTTTACGCGGAAGGCGCTCACCTGATAGTTGCCCTGCTCGGAATTACGTACCGTGAAAATAGCGGGGGATTCAATCGCAGGGGCGGAGGTGGGACGGAAGACCGGCAATGATTGACCAACCGCGCGCACATTGGCAGAGCAGAGCGCCGAGAAAGAATTTACGAAATTCGCCCAGAAAATGACATCACCCGCGTCATTGATCGCGCTGGCCTGAGGGCTGAGAGGATTAAAAGAGTCGTCGACCGTCTGTAAAGTCAAATCCGCGATTGTGTTGGTGACGGAGCCAGAAGTGTTTACGGTTTGACCGTTACGAACGAGCAGACGCAAACCACGGACGTTGTCCCACGCCCAGATACCGTAATATTTAGAGTGGACGTTATTGACGGTGCCGAGCGCGCTGGCCATGAAAACTACTTCGCCGCGGCTGTTGGCGGCCGGAGTACCGAAACCAGTAAAGTGTGCGCTGGGAACACCCAAGCCGGGCGCGAATGCGTTGGTTGCAACTACTAACTGTGACTGACCAAGCAGGCCATACCAAATGGCGGTCGCAGTAGCACCGGTGACTGGAGGTTCGACGTTGGAGTCGCGCTTGGCGCTTCCGGTGGTGAGAATGCCCCCGTTGTCACCGATCCAACTGTCGGTGATCGAAGCGACATACCATGGTGCAGGAAAACCAGGTGGTTGGTCGTCTTTTGTGGCGAGGTGCCTAGTCCACCCAGCGGGCCCATAGGCGTATGAAACGGTGCGTGTATTCCCCAAGCGATTGACACTCACGAGAACGGAGAGGTAGCCGTTGGTAGTAAGCGTTGGACGGTCGAAATCATAGATGGCGGTGCCAGCAGCAAAGCCTGGGGCCGCATCACCCTCACGCAAAATGACTCGCATGTCGGCGGTGCTACGTGCGGTGAGCATCGCCTTGTTATTTAAGTTGGTCACGCCCCCCCCATAAAACGGCGCGTTGAATACAATGTCAGCGTTGTTGTTGATATGCGCGGCGTAGGAGACACTCGTAAGCCCGGAACCGCCGGAGAAATCGCCGAAGACCGCGCCCGGAATTCCAGGAACCTGGTTGCCTTCCTGAACAAGAATGGAGCGGGTCCCTCCCGCAGCGACCATGATGACATCATTGTTCGTTGTGTTTATGCCGGTGCCCGCGAGGGTTGTCTGGTAGACAACTGTTCCTGCATCATTGATACCACCGGTGCCGCCGTCGTAAAACCGGGAGTAGGTAGGTGTGAGGCTACCACCTGGCAGGTTATCACCTATCCGACCAATCAGACGCAAACCACCGGCCGTTGTTCCGCCCCAGATGGCGGGCACATAAGACAACGTGTTGGAATTGATGTCGTCCCCAAGGTAGTAGTACGCGAGGCCGCTAGGAGTAACGGACAGTCGTTGCAACCACGTCAAGTTCCCGCGAATGTACGGCGAGCCGCCGGGAAGGTTATCACCAGCACGAACAACCAAACGCGGAGCACTGCCCGAAAACACCCCCGTGTTTGTGTAGCTATTTACGGACGGCCCGGTGATGTAGCTGGTCCAAAAGGGACCCGCCCCGGTCATCGTGTAGTTGGAAAAGGGCTGCGCCAAAGTTTCCGAAGCTACAAGACCAGTAGGTCGCAAGCCGGTCGTGGCGATGATCTCTACCGTCGCAGTTTGCGCCAATGCGGATCCGGCGGCGGCGATGAGGCCGCACGCAGAAAACAGGCCAAGCTTGCTGACTCGAGCACGGGGCGACATATAACAAAGGCAATTCTTTAACATGGCAGTTCCCTTATGATGTTGAAAATATGACTGAATCAAGTCGGCGTAACCGAGTTGTGGTACACTACTACGCGTCGTTGCATGCCGATTTTCCCTTTCATAGGGGATAAAATGAGCAGATTCTCTATCGCCGACCCGAGAATGTTAGTTGGTAAAATGTTTGTATACGGCGTGCGATGACCTCTTCTCGGCAATTCATTCTATTAAGAGCAGGACTGACTGCATTCGTCTGAGGCACCAGTATCAGAGTCGCGTACACTTAGCGCAAGCTGATGGCGCACGCCTTTTTGATGCGGTTAGCTACAAGTCTACCGATGTCGAGAGGTCGCGGGTGCAGACGGGATTACGCAGTATCCGATCAAAGGATTTATTTATGGCGTGTTCAGCAACGGCTGGATCACTTATATCCGCTAACGGGGCCGCGCGAGGGGACAGCATTGGCTGAGTCAGGCTTCCAACATAACGCAAAAAAACGCGTGGACGTCCTGTCGGTCGCGGCGGGCGTGTTCGCAGTCTCGGTCTTTCTGCTCGCATTTTTCGCGTTGCGGGGAGACTTGGGAAAGTACTACGACGATTATGTCTTTGCGGGGCGCGACCCGGTGATGCAAAGCGTCAACTGGGCTGGCAATCCGTGGGGGCACGCGCCCTATTTCTGGCGGCCGCTTCTGTTCATTTTTTTGTATTATGCACAGGGCGCGCTCTGGGATCATCAATGGATGTTCCATCTGCTCAACGCGTCGAGCCACGGGCTAGTCGCACTTGGGTTGTATGCTCTCATCCGGCGGCTGGCGGCGATGCCGCAGGCCGCGGCAGTGGGTGCGTTGTTGTTTCTCGTGTTCCCGCTGCACTTTGATGTGGTGTTCTGGTCGACGGCAATTACGAGTTCGATTCCGGCCTGGCTGACGATGGGGCTGTGTCTTTTGTTTGTAGCGTATGCGCGGGGGGCGGCGGGGATGCAGGGAGCGCGTGGGTGGTGGGTGAAGGGAGGGCTGATCGTGTTGGCATTCTTCGTGCCATGCTGGTACGAGCAGCCTATCACGCTGGTACCGATGTTGCCGTGCTTGTACTTCGCGGTGTGTCCGGCGGAGGAGGCATGGAAGACGCGGCTGAAGCGGTCGCTCACCGTGACGGTGTTGATGGGGTTGACGCTAGTTCTGTATCTGGGCCTGATGTTCGCGACGGTGCCCGCAGGGCGGAGGGGCGGGGCGGCGAGCGTGGTACACGCGAGCGAACTGGGCGGGCGGGTGCGGTTTGTCTCCGATCAGATTTGGGATTTAGCGACGCGGCAGTTTCAAGAATACGCGTTAGGGGGATTGCATTTGGGGTGGGTGACGCTGGGGAATTTTTGGGGCGTTGTGTCGGTGGCATTAATCTTTGGGATGGGAGGGGTGTGGATTGTGTGGTTTTGTGTGCGGAACCCCGACGCGACAGATGCGGAAGGGAATGAAGCGGCTCAGCGAGTTGGAGCCCAAAATGGCATCTGGGCGAGCGTGTTCGGGGTGGGCTGGTCGCTCTTGGCGTGGCTTCCGTTTGTGCCGATTCGGGACCAATGGGTGACGCCGCGTTGCTTTTATGTGCCGATGCTGGGCGTGTGTATTTGCGTGGCGATGTGCATTGATTCGCTGCTGGTGCGAACTTGGCGGACACGGGGAGCGGTGTGGGTTCGCGGCTGGGTTGGGATGACGACGCTCGTGGGGGTGTGCGCCGGCGCGGTCTGCATGGTCGGTTGGCAGACGGCGTATCGGAATAGAACCAAGGCGGATGAACGACAAACTGCTCTTCTCGCCGCCGCGACGAGTCGGGTGCCGAGGGGGACGGTATTTGTGCCGCTGGAAGACAACTTTCGGTATGCGCATACGCCGCAGACATTGTTCAATGTGGGGCTGCTGAGTTGGACGGGATCCCCATCTACGGCGGTGATGGCGTTGCGGCACGCGGCGGCGCGCGATGACATTTTTTGTACGAAGCGAGATTTTTGGAACCCTCTGCCTCTGACAGATATGGATGGGCAGGGCTTCGGGTATGAAGTTGCCTTCCCCGGATACGCGACGCCGGAGGGAAGGGCACGGGTGCCTTGGAGCAAGGCATTGCCGTTTGTCATCGCCGCGGATGGGTCGATACAGGTCATTGACCACATGGTGCTTGAACGCGCTGACGGGAATGATGTCGAGTTTGAGCTGCCAATCACAGCGAAGGTTTCGGGCTTGTCGTATCGGAGTTATGTAGTCGCCAATACGCGGGCTCCGACTGATGTGACGGGCGGCTGGGTTGATGGCGCCGAAAGACCAGTTGCGAGTGCTCACCTATGGTCGTGGGGTGTTGGGCGTGACGCCGTGCGGATGTATGCGAATGGAGGAGCGGGCTTACCGGGGGTTGTGCGTTCACACCTACCAGCGAACGATGAGGCAAGGGATCTCGTGTTTCGCGTTAGTTTCGATGAACAGGAACTCACGCGTGGCTGCGTCGCATGCGGGACGACGGCGTTAGTGTGGACACTGTTGGATAAACAAGGTTCGCAGACGGAAATAGCGCGAATTACGCTTGATCCGACGCAGAGCGTGAAGGATGCGCGATGGTACCCGGTGCGGGTGACGGTGCCTCCCACCTCTGAGGGCGCGGTGCTTGAAGTACGCGCGTCAGGGAGCAAAGATTTTGCGGGGCCGTTTGCCTCGGTGGTGATGCGTTAGCTTGGAGGCAGATCAGCGGCGGAGCTCAAATGCAGGTGCTCACTTTGGCCGGCCATTTCCAGCCGTGCCGCGCTTCCGCAGAATTGAGGTAGGGGGTCATGGCTTGCTCAGCGTAGCCCGGACCAGCCAGTGCGCGGCCTTCGCAGCCCGCTCCCACCCTCACCCGCGATCGTGATTACGCTACCGGCTATGCCCGAGACCGTCTTTGCCAAAATCCTCCGCGGTGAGATTCCGTGCCATAAGGTCTTTGAAGACGACCTCGTGCTCGCCTTTCTTGATGCGTTTCCGATCGCCCACGGTCACACGCTGGTAATACCTAAGGAGCCTGCGGCAACGCTCGATCAACTGAGTGACGACTCCGCCGCGGCGATCGGCCGCGTGTTGCCTCGAATTGCTCGCGCTGTTCTCGCGGCGACCGGCGCGACGGCGTTTAATCTGCTGCAGAACAACGGTGCCGCGGCTCACCAAGCGGTGTTTCACGTCCACTTTCATGTTATCCCGAAGTTTGAATCGGGAGAGCACGCAAATGAAGGGCTCGGAATCGGATGGAAGCCGATCAAGCTCGAGGACCCTGAAAAGCTCGCCGCGTTAATTCGGGAGGCCGCGGCTCGCTAGCGAGTGTTGCGGTGAGATTGCAATCGCTTATCGAGGCTTTGAAGCACCTGCGAGGGTCGCTGATTGCGGTAACACGCGGCGGATTGGCTGAGCATGCCCTAGGAAAAACCTGGGAATTCACTCGAAATCGCTCCAAAACCACGCCGATCGGGGTGACCTTTCGCCTATCTGCGGAGTGGCGGGGGAGAGGGGAGCACGGAGCGGAGGGATGGCGTCGCAAAAATTTGAAAAGGTGACGGCGAACCAGACGACCGCGCACGACGAACATATCCTAAACTTCCCTCTCACGCAGTGTAATTGAGAGTGATGGACGGGCGGCTTGGTGGGTTCCTTGTTCTTTGCGTGCCTCAGAATCCTAATCGCGGTAGTTTCAGAGGTTGCGGATCTGCGTTCACGTCGGGACGGTGGAACGAGCCAAGGGTTGATACTCAGGGCGGTAGCATTCTCCGCGAGGGTCGGGGCCAGGGCCAGACGGAGTAATCGAAAGGCCGGTGTTGGCGCAGGAACGCAACAAAACTCCGATCACATCTGCTTTCACCTTAATGTCCGGTGATGGGGGCACGGTGGATGTCTCGCTCTCGGGTTCGGGGAGTTACATTCCCGCGTCCAAGGCTAGCGGAGCTGGCGACGCACCGAGCGACGGGCGCGTGGAATCCGCCGTCTCAGTGGGGATGGATGGTCTTCCCAGCTTAAGTGAGTCTGGCGAAGCAGGGACCGCTGCTGCCCCAAAGCCTCCGGTCCGCATCGGCCATTATCGCATCACACGGCTTATCGGCGCTGGTGGCATGGGCGCGGTGTATGAGGCGGAGCAGGACAACCCACGCCGGACCGTGGCTCTTAAGGTCATGCGCGGCGCCATCGCAAGCCCCCAGGCAAGCAGGCGCTTTGAGTACGAATCACAACTGCTCGCGCGGCTCCGGCACCCTGGCATCGCGCAGGTGTATGAAGCCGGGACGCACACCGAAGAGTCAACCGCCGCGGCGTTCCCTTACTTTGCGATGGAGCTTATTCCCGGCGCGAAATCGCTGACGGAATACGCGGACGCGGCATCACTTAACTTACAACAGCGGATCGCGCTGTTTATTCAGATCTGCGACGCGGTGCAGCACGGCCATCAGCGGGGAATCATTCACCGCGATCTAAAGCCCGCGAACATCCTCGTAGATTCCTCGGGCTCTCCGAAGATTATTGACTTTGGTGTGGCGCGCGCGAACGCCGACGACGATGTGGGTGCTCCCGGCGCTGAGACCCAGACCAGGGCTGGGCAGTTAGTGGGAACATTACAATACATGTCGCCCGAGCAGTGCGGAGGGACGAGGTCTGGTGCCGTACCGGACACGATGGCGGGTATCAGCAGTAGTACGCCGGAGCGTTCTGCCAGCGGTGCCCACTCTAAAGCTAATTTAGTTGATGTGGCCTCGCTGGGTGCCGAATCAGGAGAGAAGAGCCGCGGCGGGGGCAGCGTCGTCGCGGTTGCATCCAAGTCCGCCCGTCTCGGGCTGGATATCGACGTCCGTACCGATGTGTATTCGCTCGGTGTAATTCTTTACGAACTGCTCGCTGGCAAGCTTCCTCACGCACTTGAAGGAACCTCCCTCTTCGCCGCAGTAATGATCATCCGCGACGATGCACCGGTGAAGCCCTCGGTTTATCGGAAAGAGCTCCGAGGCGATCTTGAGACGATCCTACTTAAGTCGCTCGAGAAGGATCGTTCGCGGCGTTACTCATCCGCGGCGGATGTTGCGGCGGACTTGGGCCGTTTCCTTCGCCACGAGCCCATCCTGGCGAGAAACATCGGGGTGATGGGCAAACTTTCACGATGGGTGCGCCGCAACCGCGCGGTGGCCACTGTCGGCGCGGTGTCGCTTGCGGTTCTCGTTGTAACTTCGGTCGTGCTGGTTACCCGAATCCTTCGCGAGAGTGCCCGTGCGAATGCCGCGCTGGTCCAAGCAGAACAAAACTTGAAGGCAGCCAAAGATAATTTCTCGCTGATTAAGACATTCTTCGGCTCGATGCGGCCCAACGACCAGCAGCGGGGGCTGGTGGATGTTGAGCAGTTGATGGACAACGCCGCGAAGCAGCTGGTTGATAAGCCCCCCGCGCTTCCCGCGACGGAGGCCGACTTCCGAGAAATCATCGCCGGGGGTTATCAGGGCCTGGGTCGCTACTCCAAGAGCCTGGATCACCAACGCCGGGTCGTGGCCTTTCGACTTAGTTTAAACAACGTGGAAGATCTCGGGCTGGCGGACTCGCTGCACCAGCTCGCTGCCGCCCACTGGTGGAGCGGCGAGTTTGATGCGGCCGCGCCGCTTTACGAGCGTTCACTTACGATTCGGCGGACCATCCTTGGCAAAGAGCATGCGGATGTAGCCATGAGCCTCACGCACCTTGCTGCCTGCAAGCTCAAGCAGGGGCACACCGACGATGCAACGAAATATTATGTAGAGGCCCTTGAGATGCGCCGCCGCTTGCAAGGTAATCAGTCCGCGGATGTGGCCGCAAGCCTGAATAATCTCGCAAAATGCGAAGCTGTCGCCGGTCGCCTGCGTGAGGCGGAGTTACACTTTACCGAGGCCCTGGCCATGATCAGAACGATCAGAGGGCCCGACGATTTAACCACGGCTACGGCACAAAGTAATCTGGGTTTGTTCCTGATCGAGGCGGGGAAGCCCACCGACGCGGCGGTTATGCTCTCGGCGGCGCTCGCGACTCGTTTGGCTAAGTTCAACTCCGGCCATCACTTTGTCGCGCTCGCCCGACTTGGGCTTGCCCGTGCCCTCTTCGCCCAGGCACGCGGTGAACATCTTTGGAGGTCGGAATCCGTGGTTCCCGCTGCGGCGGTCGAAGCGCTGAGCGAAGCCCGCGTTGCCTTCGGCCTGCTCCAAGACACGGTCGGGAATCAGCACCCCGATGTGATTGACGCCGCGGGGCACATCGGCCTGATGGCCGCCCTCGCGTGCCAACCCAAAGAGGCCGCCGATCTACTTTTGTTTGCCCGAGATGTGACGCTTAAGAACAGTTCCGCGACGCGCCGAGATCGTAATGAAACTGAACTTCGTTTCGCGATCGCCCTTGCGCTCACCCCGCCCAGTGCGGGGAGTTCCGAGGCACGCGATGAACTGGCTTTGCTCGTGCAGACTTTGGACGGGGGCCATGCCTCCCAGTCGCTTCGCACTCTCGCCGCGTCGGTGGTCGCTGAGGCGGGCAATCCCTAGGCAACACTTAACTGCACGCGCCGCCACGAGCACCGACCAGCCCAACATAATCATTATCCCGCTGCCGAGACTTTCGCCCAGGTGTCCTTGAGCGTAACGGTCCGGTTGAGCACGGGCCTCTCGCTCGTGGAATCTGTATCAACGTAAAAATAACCCAGCCGTTCGAACTGAAACCCAGTGCCCGCCGGTGCGGCCGCCACCACAGGGTCAAGCAGCGCATCGACCTCGTTGAGCGAGTTCGGATTCAAGTCGTCGAGTTGGTTGCCGGTGCGCGAACCCGGCTCGCTGGCACTGAACAGGCGATCAAACAGCCGCACGCGACCCTTGGTGTGAGCCGCGGCACTAATCCAGTGAAGTGTGCCCTTCACTTTCTTGGTCGGCAGCCCGTCGGGTCCCTTGGGCGAATCGCCACCGCGCGTGGCGGGGTCGTACGTGGCGAGCACCCTTATTATATTGCCCGCGGCGTCCTTCTCAACCCCCGTGCAGGTGATGAAGTACGCCCAACGTAAGCGAACCTCCTGCCCCGGAGCCAGACGGAAAAACTTCTTCGGAGCTACCTCCATAAAGTCCTCGCGCTCGATGAAGATCTCTTTGGAAAAGGGCACCTTCCGCACGCCCGCGCTGGCATCCTCGGGGTTGATCACAAAGTCCAGCTCATCCACGGTTCCCTCGGGCCAGTTGGTGATCGTAACCGGTAATGGATCGATGACGCACATGGCTCGCGGAGCGGTTTTGTTCAGCGTGTCGCGCACCGCGTTCTCAAACCGGCCGACGTCGATCATGCTCTCCTGGGTTGTAACCCCGATCTCCTCGCAGAAGCTCCGCAACGCCGCGGCTGGCACCCCGCGCCGCCGCAAGCCCCGAATGGTGGGCATGCGCGGGTCGTCCCAACCGCTCACTCGCCCCTCTTTTACGAGGGCGAGCAGGAACCGCTTGCTCATTACGGTGTAAGTTAAGTTAAGTCGCGCAAACTCGATCTGCTGCGGGTGATGGATGGGGGTGCTCGATTCGCTCCCAGCCCCGCCCCCCGGCCCGCGCCCCAAGTTAATCGAGTCTATGAACCAGTCGTACAGCGGGCGGTTATTGCGAAACTCCAGCGTGCAGATTGAGTGCGTGATCCCTTCGAGCGAATCCTCACCGCCGTGCGCCCAGTCGTACATCGGGTAGATGCACCACTTGTCGCCGGTGTTATGGTGCGCCTCGTGCAGAATACGGTACATCACGGGATCGCGCAGCACAAAATTAGGACTTGCCAGATCGATCTTGGCGCGCAGCGATTTGGAGCCGTTGGGGTGCTTGCCCTCGCGCATCTCCGCGAACAGACGTAAGCTTTCCTCGGTGGCGCGGTCACGAAACGGGCTGGTGGCTGGCACGCCCACGCTCCCGCGGCGTTTGCTCACCTCGTCCGCGCTCAGGTCGCACACGTACGCGCGGCCCTTCCTGATGAGTTCTACCGCCCACGCGTACATCTGCTCAAAGTAATCACTGGCCCAGAAGACGCCCCCGAACCGATAACCCTGGTGGTCGTTGGTCAGCCATCGGACATCATCGATGATCGCATCGACGTACTCCTGCTCTTCTTTCGCCGGATTGGTATCGTCAAAGCGTAAGTTAAACGCGCCGCCGAACCGCTTTGCCAGCCCGCTATTGAGGCAAATGCTCTTGGCGTGCCCGATGTGCAAGTAGCCGTTAGGCTCGGGTGGAAAGCGGGTGTGCACCTTCGGGTTGCCTTGATCATCAACGCCCCATTTGCGCGTAGCATTGTCGTCCTCGATAATGTGCTCGATGAAGTTCAGTGCCCGAACCCGACCAGCGGGCGAAGGATCAGAGTTGTGGGGTGGTATCGTCGGCTCACTCATACGGGCCATCGTATCAAGAGGTGGAAGGAATGTGGCCCGAGCCTCTCGCCCTGCCTTCATCGGCATCCCCGCCAGCCCTGCCGACGGTTTTCAATGCCACCGCGATGCAAAGGCCTTTCCACGGGCTGACATTTGGTTCTTCGTCCGCAGACGCACTTCAAATGTTGAGATTTCGTGAATTGATACACAATCCGTGGTATCGTTGATCAGTCAACGTCTACCTGTTGGTAACCTCTAGTGAGTTAGAGATGCTCCTGATCCTTTCCACGGAAGGAAAAAATATGGTGAAGGTGAATACTCGGAATACACTTTCAACCACTTCGCAGCATGGTGGCACCTCCCCTGCCAACACGGAGGTGTTGATGCCGGGCGAACCAGGCTTGTCGCCCAAAGAGTTGAGGCCGCGTGAAGAGTTTGCGAATCGGAATGCCGATAGCATTTTGATTGTTTCCCCTATGAGTGATCCCGCCAAGAAAGTTCCAATCTCCGACCGGGTCGGCAACGTAACCACTGCGCACCGCGCGGACTCACTCCACCCCGAGCAGGAAGTGAAGACGTTCGTGCTCGATACAAATATCGTCCTCCACAACCCGGATGCGATCTTTGTCTTTAAAGAGCACCATGTCGTAATTCCGTTTATGGTGATCGAAGAGCTGGACAAGATGAAGCGCAAAGAGGACGACCTGGGCCGCAACGCCCGGGCATGCATCCGCCATCTTGATAAGCTCCGGGCGATCGGTTCATTGAGCGAGGGCGTGAACTGGAGCGCGCTGCTTCCGCTTACCAACACCGCCCACGCCGTCGGACCCGGCGGCATTACCGGCACCATCCGTGTCGATGTTCACGATTACGAACGGCCCAGCGCCATCAGCGAAGATTCTCCCGACAACCGCATTATCGCGGTGGCGTGGCACCTGACCCAGCAAGGGCAGCGGACAATCTTTGTTACGAAAGATCTCTCGGCCCGCATCAAAAGCGATTCGCTGGGAATTATCACCGAGGATTTCACTAATCAGAAGGTCGACGCCGACCGCTTATATCTCGGCCACTTCACGATTCAGACAGATGGT
>Ga0163144_10005113_pt1 | contig 29255 bp, 39 predicted proteins | sample OliLak19BULKMAT1_FD_123175 | JGI IMG/M metagenome (GOLD analysis project Ga0163144, IMG submission 123175) | Freshwater microbial mat bacterial communities from Lake Vanda, McMurdo Dry Valleys, Antarctica - Oligotrophic Lake LV.19.BULKMAT1 | ecosystem: Environmental > Aquatic > Freshwater >...
CGGCCTTGCGGGCCTGCGGCCCGTGCCAGCGCTTTCACGTGAGGTTGTTACGTTCCTTCCGCAAAACCCTTCCACGCCGGGCCGCTGACGCAGCTTGTAGATCGCCTCTATGCTTTTGCCGATATGGGCGGCGGCGGATTTGACGATCCCGGTCGCGGCAAGATGCAGGATAAAGGCGCGCTGAAGTTCGGGCGTGATCGAATTGCGGCGCGGGCGCACGTGCGGGACGGGTTCGAACGCGAGCAGCGGATCTTCGTCCGGAATGTCGAGATGAACAAACTCCCACGCGACATCAGACGTCGCCTGCCGCGGCGTGGCGCGCTTGTTGCGCTTGGTGGGGGGAGGGGGAGAGGATGCCATAGGCCAGCGGCTGGCACGGATTTTCCGAGTAGGAAAACGCCTTCTCCCCCTCTTTTTCAAAGGAGGGGCGGGGGGTGGTTGCGCGGGCCGAAGGCGCGCGCCCGCAAAGGCACCACCCCGCTGCGACTAGGCCTTGGCAAGCGCCAAGCCCAAGTCTCGCTGCCCCTCCTCTCAAGAGGAGGGGGGAAGGGGAAGGGGAAGCCACCAACGCCGCGCACGCCACCCAAACGGCGCGCAGCGCCGCAAGGCCGACCGTCCTCAAGTAGCGAAGCGATAGGACAACAAAAACGCGCGCCGCGCCTTATGGCGCGTAGCCGAAGCGAAGCTGAACGAGCGAAGCGAGGACAACCGGACGGACGTCCGCCGCCCGGCGCCTGAGGGGCAAAACAAATAACACGCGTCAGGGGAGGGGGCGGCGTCCTTCCCCCCTTTTCGTCGCCCCGGGCTTGACCGGGGGCTAGGCTTGCTGCTGTTGATTGCCGCTGTAAGCCGGAGTTATCGCCTTGAGCCTGCTCGAAGAACTGCAACGCGCCCGGACTGAAGAAGACGTCAAGGATGCCTATATCAAGGCGCTTGGTCTCAAAGGCGTGTTCAAGGGGCTGGTCGATATCCAGTCCCCGGAAATCTGGTTCGAGGCCAAGGAAGCCGCGACCCCGCCCCTCCTGATGTTCGCACAATTGCTGGTCTATGTCCGCGCGGCACGAAACCGGGGCGAGGCGATTCCCGGCTTTCTGTGCGTGGTTGACCGTGAAAAGGCGGCGCTGATGGCGACCGAACACGCCCTGCCGTTGCTGGAAGACAAGACGATTGTCTGGCCCAAATCCGGCTCTGCGGCAGACAAGGCGCTGGCGGCGCAGATCGCCCCCACCCTTGACCCCCCACCCAAACCCGCCTAAGGGCGCGCATCTGCCGGGCTTGTCCCGGTGCGAGCTGAACATTGGCGGTGCCGCCTCCCTCGGGGGGCAACCGTCAAAGTAACCCGGTGGCCGAAGGGCTGGATACCAAGGGTGGAGCGTTTCAGGCTCGTCTGATGTGCGCTCCTGCGAAAGCAGGAGCCGATGTGCGCCAGTTCCCAAAAGGGGCTGGGTTCCTGCTTTCGCAGGAAAGCACGACACTTCGGACGGTTTGCAATCATCCTCCCAACATTGTCCGGTTCCGGTGTCGCCTTCGTATCGATCCCTTCAGGGAAAGTGGGAACCGGTTTCCCGCCCGGAAGGGTCGACCAAAAGGTGAAGTGAGAACTAATGCCGACAATCAACCAGCTGGTCCGCAAGGGCCGCGTTCCGCAGAAGGCCAAGTCCAAGGTCCCTGCGATGGAGCAGAACCCGCAGAAGCGCGGCGTTTGCACCCGTGTTTACACGACGACCCCGAAAAAGCCGAACTCGGCATTGCGCAAGGTCGCCAAGGTTCGCCTGACCAACCAGCGCGAAGTCATCAGCTACATCCCCGGTGAAGGCCACAACCTGCAGGAGCACTCTGTTGTGCTGATCCGCGGCGGGCGTGTGCGCGATCTTCCCGGCGTGCGTTACCACGTCCTGCGCGGCGTGCTCGACACACAGGGTGTGAAGGACCGCAAGCGCAGCCGTTCAAAGTACGGCGCCAAGCGGCCGAAGTAAGGTTCAACGCGGCTCACCGGCTTCGGTCCGCTTCCCCTCCCGGCTACCCTACGGGTTAGCATCTGGGTGGCCGGGAGGGGGAGCGGGCCGGAGCCGCAAGGCGGACCCGGACGGGTTCGCCGCATTCCGAAGGAATTAAAACAATGTCACGTCGTCGTCGTCCCGAAAAGCGGGTCATCCTGCCCGATCCCCAGTATGGTGATCAGATCCTGTCGAAGTTCATGAACAACCTCATGTACGACGGCAAAAAGGCTGTGGCCGAAGGGATCGTGTACAGCGCGCTCGCCACGGTTGAGGCCAAGGCCAAGTCCGATCCGATCCAGCTGTTCCATGATGCGCTCAACAATGTGAAGCCGCAGGTCGAAGTTCGCAGCCGCCGTGTTGGTGGTGCGACCTATCAGGTGCCGGTCGAAGTGCGCACTGAGCGTGCTCAGGCACTCGCGATCCGCTGGCTGATCACGGCGGCGCGCGGCCGTCCGGAAACCACCATGGCAGCGCGTCTGTCGGGTGAGTTGATGGATGCCGCCAACAACCGCGGTAACGCTGTGAAGAAGCGTGAAGACACCCACCGGATGGCCGATGCCAACCGCGCGTTCTCGCATTACCGCTGGTAAGGCGGTGTAGGGGAAGCGGGCCGCTTGGTTGAAAAACCGGCGGCCGGTCTTTCTGCTGTCACAAAAGAAACTATATGGAGCGCGCGTGGGGCCCCGCTGGCCCGCGTCGCTCCAGCCAACCTGAGGAATTCCCCATGGCACGCAGCCATCCGCTCAACCGCTACCGCAATATCGGCATTATGGCGCATATCGACGCCGGCAAGACCACCACGACCGAGCGGATTCTGTTCTACACCGGCAAGTCCTACAAGATCGGCGAAGTGCACGATGGCGCGGCGACGATGGATTGGATGGAGCAGGAGCAGGAGCGCGGGATTACCATCACGTCGGCCGCGACGACCTGTTTCTGGAACGCCGAAGATGGCCAGGGTCCGGAACACCGCATCAACATCATCGACACGCCGGGCCACGTTGACTTCACCATCGAAGTTGAACGGTCCTTGCGCGTGTTGGATGGCGCGGTCGCCTGCTTCGACGGCGTGGCCGGGGTTGAGCCCCAGTCAGAAACCGTATGGCGCCAAGCCGACAAATACGGCGTCCCCCGGATGTGCTTCATTAATAAATTGGACCGCACTGGTGCCAACTTCAAGTATTGCGTCCAGTCGATTATTGATCGTCTTGGGGCACGTCCTGCGGTGCTTTACATTCCGATTGGCCTCGAAGCCGAACTGAAGGGCCTCGTTGACCTTGTGAACAACCGCGCGATCATCTGGAAGGACGAAGCGCTTGGCGCCGAATTCTTCTACGAGGAAATCCCCGCCGATCTGGCCGATGAAGCCGCGATTTACCGCAGCGAACTGATCGAACTTGCCGTTGAGCAGGACGATGACGCGATGGAAGCCTACCTCGAAGGCAATGAGCCTGATGTTGCGACGCTGAAGGCGCTGATCCGCAAGGGTACGCTCAACCAGTCGTTTGTGCCAGTTTGCTGCGGCTCGGCGTTCAAGAACAAGGGCGTTCAGCCCCTGCTCGACGCAGTGGTTGACTACCTGCCATCGCCGCTCGACATTCCTGACGTTCAGGGCCTCAAGATGGACAGCGACGAGCCTGACTGCCGCCCTGCGACTGACGAAGCGCCGTTCAGCGCGCTCGCGTTCAAGGTGATGAACGATCCGTTCGTCGGCAGTCTGACCTTCATCCGCATCTATTCGGGCACGCTCGGCAAGGGCACCTACCTGAACTCGGTGAAGGACAAGAAGGAAAAGGTCGGCCGCATGCTGGAAATGCACGCGAACGAGCGCAAGGACGTGGACGAAGCCTTCGCAGGCGACATCATCGCGCTGGCCGGCATGAAGGAAACCACCACTGGCGACACTTTGTGTGCCGAACGTTATCCGATCGTGCTCGAACGGATGGAATTCCCCGAGCCGGTGATTGAATTGTCGGTGGAGCCCAAGACCAAGGCTGACCAGGAAAAGATGGGCATTGCGCTCAATCGCCTGTCGGCTGAAGATCCGAGCTTCCGTGTGTCGACCGATCAGGAAAGCGGCCAGACCATCATCAAGGGCATGGGCGAATTGCACCTCGACATCATCGTCGACCGCATGCGCCGCGAGTTCAAGGTCGAGGCCAATGTCGGTGCGCCGCAGGTTGCATACCGTGAATACCTCGCCCGCGAAGTTGACGTGGATTACACCCACAAGAAGCAGTCGGGTGGCTCGGGCCAGTTCGGCCGCGTCAAGGTTACGGTCATTCCCGGTGAACGCGGCCAGGGCGTGATCTTCGAAGATGTGATCAAGGGCGGGAACATCCCGCGTGAATACATCCCGGCGATTGAAAAGGGTTTCCGTGAACAGGCTGCCAGTGGGCACCTGGTCGGCTTCCCGATCATCGATTTCAGCATCAAGCTGACCGATGGTGCGTACCACGACGTCGATTCGAGCGCGATCGCGTTCGAAATCGCCGCGCGCGGTGCGATGCGTGAAGTCGCGCAGAAGGCGGGCATCAAGCTGCTCGAGCCGATCATGAAGGTCGAAGTTGTGACCCCGGATGAATATCTGGGCGACGTCATCGGCGATCTCAACAGCCGGCGCGGTCAGATCCAGGGCACCGACACACGCGGCAATGCCCAGGCGGTCGAGGCGTTTGTCCCGCTCGCCAACATGTTCGGCTACGTCAACGAACTACGCTCGTTCAGCCAAGGGCGCGCGAACTACAGCATGCAGTTCTCGCATTACGACGAGGTTCCGGCCAACGTCGCTGCCGAGGTCAAGGAGAAACTTGCCTAAGCCGGTCTTACGGTCTAGGGGCGGCGCCTGATTCAGCGGGCACCGCCGTTTTTTCCCGCGAACACATCGTTTCATTCAAGAAGGTACACCAGAGAAATGGCTAAGGAAAAATTCCAGCGGAACAAGCCGCACTGCAACATCGGCACTATCGGCCACGTTGACCACGGCAAGACCACGCTGACCGCTGCGATCACTAAGGTGATGGCGGAAATCCACGGCGGCGCCGCCGTGGATTTCGCCAACATTGACAAGGCTCCCGAAGAGCGTGAGCGCGGGATCACCATCTCGACCGCACACGTCGAGTACGAATCGGCTGCGCGTCACTATGCGCACGTCGATTGCCCGGGTCACGCTGACTATGTGAAGAACATGATCACCGGTGCCGCCCAGATGGACGGCGCGATCCTGGTGGTGAACGCTGCTGACGGCCCTATGCCCCAGACCCGTGAGCACATCCTGCTCGCCCGTCAGGTCGGCGTGCCGGCACTGGTTGTGTACATGAACAAGGTCGATCAGGTCGATGACGCTGAAATCCTTGAGCTTGTCGAACTGGAAGTGCGTGAGCTGCTGTCGAAGTACGATTTCGATGGCGACAATATTCCGATCATCATGGGTTCGGCGCTGGCCGCACTTGAAGGCCGTGATGACAACATCGGCAAGGATTCGATCATCGCACTGATCGAAGCCGTCGATGCGCACATCCCGCAGCCAGATCGTCCTATCGATCGTCCGTTCCTGATGCCAATCGAAGACGTGTTCTCGATTTCGGGCCGCGGCACCGTGGTGACCGGTCGTATCGAAACCGGCATCGTCAATGTTGGCGAAGAAGTCGAAATCGTCGGCATCAAGGACACCCGCAAGACCACCGTCACCGGCGTGGAAATGTTCCGCAAGCTGCTCGATCGCGGTGAAGCTGGCGATAACGTCGGCGCGCTGATCCGCGGCGTTGCCCGTGAAGACGTTGAGCGCGGCCAGGTGCTGTGCAAGCCCGGTACGGTTAGCCCGCACACCGAGTTCAGCGCCGAAGTCTACGTGCTGTCGAAGGATGAAGGTGGCCGTCACACGCCATTCTTCGCCAACTACCGCCCGCAGTTCTACTTCCGCACCACCGACGTGACTGGCGAAGTGATCCTTCCCGAAGGCACCGAAATGGTGATGCCAGGCGACAACGTGACCATCGGCGTCAAGCTGATCGCACCGATCGCCATGGACGAAGGTCTGCGCTTCGCAATTCGCGAAGGCGGCCGCACCGTTGGTTCGGGCGTCGTTGCTAAGATCACCAAGTAAGCTTTTGCTCCGCTAAGGGGCGAAACGAAACGCAAAAGAGGCCCGGCCGCTCGCAAGAGCGCCGGGCTTTTTTGTGAAAGGGCAGGGCGGCCAAGTGGGGTGTGCACGGTCATTTCCCGGTCACGCAATTTCCTTTCAGTTGGCACTTGCCAGAATCCTACACGCTCCGTATAGGCGCTGCTCCCCACGGAGATTCGTCCTCGTTGGAAATAAAATCATTGAGGCCGCCCGCTCACGGGAAACCGGAATATGAGCGGGGACGGCCTTTGTTATGTGGGAAACACTGGGCAACCGGCGGTTCCTTGGCTCTTTCGCATCGGTAGTTGGACATGGAAGCTCAGAATATCCGTATTCGCCTCAAGGCGTTTGATCACCGCGTTCTCGACCAGGCCACCGGTGAGATCGCTGATACGGCCCGCCGCACTGGCGCTCTTATTCGTGGCCCCATTCCGCTGCCGACGCGTATCGAGAAGTTCACGGTGAACCGCGGCCCGCACGTCGACAAGAAGTCGCGTGAGCAGTTCGAAGTTCGCACCTACAAGCGGTTGCTCGATATCGTGCAGCCCAACGCCCAAACCGTCGACGCGCTGATGAAGCTCGATCTGGCCGCTGGCGTTAACGTTGAAATTAAGCTGGCCTAGGCCAGTCGAAACGCCCCTGCTTCGGTAGGGGCCTCTATCGTTGAGGCTTTGAACGCCTCATCTGACGATAGGGTGGATACCGCCGGATACTTATCCGGGCTGCGTCCCCCGTCTCGCTCCAGCGGCCATTCCGGCCTGCCAGAGCACTCAGCCCGGACGGGGCGATGCATAAAAATTTGGGCTGAATGGGGCTGCGACGCTTTGCGTTGTGGTCTCACACGCACCTGCGGATGGTCTGCGGGTGCCTCTGATGAGGAGTGAACCTACGATGCGCACCGGCGTTATCGCAAAGAAAGTCGGGATGACCCGCCTCTTCCAGGAGGACGGACGGCACGTGCCTGTGACCGTTCTCGCGCTGGAAGATTGCCAGGTAGTGTCGCACCGCACAGCTGATCGCGATGGTTATTTCGCAGTCCAGCTCGGTGCTGGCGAAGCCAAGCAAAAGAACGTTGCCAAGCCGCAGCGTGAACATTTCGCCAAGGCCGATGTCGGCTTGAAAAAGCGGGTCGCTGAATTCCGCGTCGAAAACGCCGATGGCCTGGTGCCGGTTGGCTCGACCATCAGCGCCGAGCATTTCATCGCAGGGCAGATGGTCGACATCACCGGCCACACGCAGGGCAAGGGCTTTGCCGGCGCCATGAAGCGTTGGGGTTTCGGCGGTATGCGCGCCACCCACGGTGTTTCGATCTCGCACCGTGCCCATGGTTCGACTGGCCAACGCCAGGATCCGGGCAAGGTGTTCAAGGGTAAGAAGATGGCCGGCCACATGGGCGACCGTCAGCGTACCCAGCAAAACCTCGAAATCGTGCGCACGGATGCAGAGCGCGGTCTTCTGTTCGTCAAGGGCTCGGTCCCTGGCGCGAAGAATGGCTGGCTGCTCGTTCGTGACTCGGTGAAGCTGCCGCTGCCTGAAGGCGTGCCGTTCCCCGGCGCGATCCTGTCCAAGCACGCGCCTGTCGCTGAAGAGACCCCCTCTGTTGCCGAAACGGGCGCTGAAGATGTGGTTGCAGTCGAAGCTGTCGAAACCGACGCTCCGGCCACCGACGAAAATAAGGAAGGCTGAGCCATGAAAGTTAAGGTTCAGAACATCGACGGCAAGGCGCTCAAGGGCGCTGGCGCTGATATCGAGCTTTCGGATGACGTGTTCGGTATTGAACCGCGCGCTGATATCCTGCACCGGGTCGTGACCTGGCAGCTCGAAAACCGCCGCGGCACTGCCCGACCGACGCGTGAGCGTTCGGACGTTGCCCGCACTGGCAAGAAGTTCGGCAAGCAGAAGGGCGGCGGTACCGCTCGTCACGGCGACCGTGCAGCCCCGATCTTCATCGGCGGCGGTAAGGCCCACGGCGCGCGCAAGCGTGAGTTCGAGCAATCGCTCAACAAGAAGATCCGTGCGCTCGGCCTGAAGATGGCTTTGTCGTCCAAGGCGAAAGACGGTCTTGTGATCGTCGACAGCCTCGAACTGACGGACGCCAAGACCAAGGTGCTCAAGGGTCACCTCGCCAACGCCGGGTTTTCGGGCAAGGTGTTGGTGATCGACGGCGAGCAGGTCGATGCCGGTTTCAAGAAGGCTGCTGGCAACCTGCCTGGCATCAACGTGATGCCGGCGATGGGCGCCAACGTCTATGACATCCTCAATCACGACACGCTGGTGCTGACCAAGGCCGCTGTCGAAAAGCTGGAGGCGCGCTTCAATGGCTAAGAAACAGACCGTCGATGCGCGTCACTACGACGTGATCCTCGCGCCCCACATCACGGAAAAGTCGACTCTCGCAAGCGAACAGAACGCCGTGGTGTTCAAGGTTGCTGGCAGCGCGACCAAGCCGCAGATCAAGGAAGCCATCGAAGCGATCTACGACAAGAAGGTCGTCGCGGTGAACACCCTGATCATGAAGGGCAAGACCAAGCGTTGGAAGGGCAAGCCCTACACGCGTTCCGATGTGAAGAAGGCCATTGTCACCCTCGCCGAGGGTGAAATGATCGACATCACCAGCGGTATCTGAGGCCAAGGGACAGGAAACGAACAATGGCACTCAAGAATTACAAACCGACCAGTCCCGCCCGTCGCGGTCTGATCCTGGTCGACAAGTCGGCCCTGTGGAAAGGCAAGCCGGTCAAGGCGCTTACCGAAGGTAAGCACAAGACTGGTGGCCGCAACAACAAGGGTCACGTGACTTCGCGCGGGATCGCCGGTGGTCACAAGCAGAAGTACCGCTTCATCGACTTCAAGCGTCGCAAGTGGGACATGCCGGCTACGGTCGAGCGTCTGGAATATGACCCCAACCGCACGGCCTTCATCGCGCTGGTAAAGTACGAAGATGGCGAGCAGGCCTACATCATTGCTCCGCAGCGTCTCGCTGTTGGCGATTCCGTTGTGGCGGGCGAAAAGACCGATACCAAGCCGGGCAACGCGATGCTGCTGGGCCAGATGCCGGTTGGCACGATCTGCCACAACGTCGAAATGAAGCCGGGCAAGGGTGGTCAGATCGCCCGTTCGGCAGGCACTTACGTGCAGGTCGTTGGCCGTGACCGCGCCATGGTGATCGTACGCCTCAATTCAGGCGAGCAGCGTTATCTGCGCGGCGATTGCATGGGCACGGTTGGTGCGGTGTCGAACCCCGACAACGGCAACCAGAATTTTGCCAAGGCTGGCCGCAAGCGCTGGATGGGCGTCCGCCCGTTGACCCGCGGTGTTGCCAAGAACCCGGTCGACCACCCGCACGGCGGTGGTGAAGGCCGGACCTCTGGTGGTCGCCATCCGGTGACCCCATGGGGCAAGCCGACCAAGGGTGCTCGTACCCGCCATAACAAGCAGACGGACAAAATGATCATCCGTTCGCGTCACGCGAAGAAGAAGAGGTAAGAGACGATGGCACGTTCCGTCTGGAAAGGTCCGTTTGTCGAGCTGAGCCTGCTCAAGAAGGCAGAGGACGCGCAGGAAGCGAGCAACACCAAGCCGATCAAGACCTGGTCGCGCCGCTCGACGATCCTGCCGCAGTTCGTTGGGCTCACCTTCAATGTCTATAACGGGCATAAGTTCATTCCCGTTTCGGTTTCGGAAGAAATGGTCGGCCACAAGCTCGGCGAATTTGCGCCCACGCGCACCTTCCCCGGCCACGCCGCCGACAAGAAGGGCAAGCGCTAATGGGCAAGGCAAAAGCACCCCGCCGCGTGGGCGACAACGAGGCGCTTGCCGTCGGTACCACGATCCGTGGTTCGGCGCAGAAGCTCAACCTCGTGGCCGCTCTGATCCGCGGCAAGAAGGCTGAGGATGCATTGAACATCCTGGCCTTCTCGAAGCGGGCAATGGCACGCGATGCGAGCAAGGTGCTCGCTTCGGCGATCGCCAATGCTGAGAACAACCACAACCTCGACGTTGATGCGTTGATCGTGGCGGAAGCCTCGGTCGGCAAGTCGGTGACGATGAAGCGGTTCCACACCCGTGGTCGCGGCAAGTCGACGCGCATCCTCAAGCCGTTCTCACGGCTGCGGATCGTGGTTCGCGAAGCAGAAGAGGCGTAAGATGGGCCAGAAGAGCAATCCGATCGGTCTGCGCCTGCAGATCAACCGCACCTGGGACAGCCGCTGGTACGCCGAAGGGCGTGACTATGCGCAGCTGCTCAAAGAAGACGTAATGATCCGCAAGTACATCATGAAGAATCTGCCGCAGGCTGCAGTTTCCAAGGTGGTGATCGAGCGCCCGGCCAAGCTGTGCCGCGTGTCGATCTATGCGGCGCGTCCGGGCGTGATCATCGGCAAGAAGGGCGCAGACATCGAAAAGCTGCGTTCGAAGCTGGCGACCATGACGCCGAGCGAAGTGAAGTTGAACATCGTTGAAATCCGCAAGCCGGAAATCGATGCCAAGCTCGTTGCGCAGGGCATCGCCGATCAGCTGGTTCGCCGCGTGGCGTTTCGCCGGGCGATGAAGCGCGCGATGCAGTCGGCCATCCGGCTCGGTGCTGAAGGTATCAAGATCACCTGCGGCGGCCGTCTTGGTGGCGCCGAAATCGCCCGCGTTGAATCCTACCGCGAAGGCCGCGTTCCGGCGCACACTTTGCGGGCAAACATCGATTACGCCGATTGCGAGGCGTTGACCGCCTACGGGATCATCGGGATCAAGGTGTGGATCTTCAAGGGTGAAATCCTCGCCCACGATCCAACCGCGCAGGACCGCCTGATGATGGAAGCACAGACTTCCGGCGTCCGGCCGGCTCGTTGAGGTAACAGACCATGTTGCAACCTAAAAAGCACAAGTTCCGCAAGCAGTTCAAGGGCCGCATCAAGGGCGAAGCCAAGGGCGGCACTGCGCTCAACTTCGGCTCGTATGGTCTCAAGGCGCTTGAGCCTGAGCGGATCACCGCGCGTCAGATCGAAGCGGCTCGCCGCGCGATCACGCGTCACATCAAGCGTCAGGGCCGTCTTTGGATCCGCATCTTCCCCGATGTGCCGGTGACCAAGAAGCCTGCCGAAGTCCGTCAGGGCAAGGGCAAGGGTTCGGTTGAATACTGGGCGGCAAAGGTGAAGCCGGGCCGCATTCTGTTCGAACTTGACGGTGTGGCTGGCCCGCTGGCTGCCGAAGCATTCGAACGCGCAGCGATGAAGCTGCCGATCAAGACCAAGGTTGTTGCCCGTCTGGGTGACACCAGCCACCTGGGAGGCGAATAATGGCCGACTTTGCGGACCTTTGCACCAAGACCGATGATCAGCTGACCGCCGAGCTCACCGAGCTGAAGCGCGAGCAGTACAATCTTCGTTTCCAGGCTGCGACCAACCAGCTCGAAGCCCCGTCGCGCATCCGTAAGGTGCGTCGGACCATAGCGCAGATCAAGACGCTTCAGAACGAGCGTGCGGCGAAAGCCGCCGCCGTCAAAGCGTAAGGAGTAAGCACAATGCCCAAGCGCATCCTCGTCGGGACTGTGACCTCCGACAAGACCGATAAGACCGTGACCGTGTTGGTCGAACGCAAGGTGAAGCACCCGCTCTACGGGAAGATCATCCGGCGATCGAAGAAGTATCACGCGCACGATGAAAACAACGAATTCACCGTCGGTGATGTTGTGCGGATCGAAGAGACCCGCCCGATGTCCAAGACCAAGACCTGGCTCGTCAAGGACCGGGTTGTCGCAGGTGGCACGCAGGCGGTTGAGGCTGACCTCGACGTCGCAGCGGCCGGTAACTGAATTAGGCGTAATCGGAACTACCGGGCCCCAGTCGGATTGGGCGTCCCGGAAAGCCAGTGAGAAGGAACCGGATCAATGATCCAGATGCAATCCAATCTCGACGTCGCGGACAACAGCGGCGCAAAGCGCGTCCAGTGCATCAAAGTGCTGGGCGGGTCTAAGCGCCGGACCGCGGGCGTCGGCGACGTGATCGTCGTCTCCATCAAGGAGGCGCAGCCGCGTGCCAAGGTCAAGAAGGGCGACGTTCACCGCGCGGTGATCGTGCGTACCCGCAAGGAAGTGCGCCGGGCCGATGGCACCGTCATTCGTTTTGACACCAACGCTGCGGTGCTGGTGAACAAGAACGAGGAGCCAATCGGCACCCGTATCTTTGGCCCCGTGGTCCGCGAGCTGCGTTCGCGCGGTTTCATGAAGATCATCAGCCTTGCGCCGGAGGTGCTGTAATGTCAGCCGCCAAGATCAAGAAGGGTGACAGCATCGTCGTGCTGTCGGGTAAGGACAAGGGGCGTACCGGTACGGTCGCTCAGGTCATGCCCAAGGACAGCAAGGTCGTTGTTGACGGTATCAACATCGTCGCGCGTCACCGCAAGCCCAGCCAGACCAACCCTCAGGGTGGCATCGACCGGTTTCCGGCGCCGATGCACATCTCGAAGGTTGCACTGGCTGATCCCAAGGATGGCAAGCCCACCCGCGTCCGGTTTGAAACCAAGGACGGCAAGAAGGTGCGCGTTGCTGTGAAGAGCGGGGAGACCATCAATGGCTGATGCTACCTATTCGCCGCGGATGAAGGCGAAGTATGACGCCGAAATCGTCGCCGCGATGACTGAAAAGTTCGGTTACAAGAACCGTCTCGAAGTCCCTAAGCTTCTAAAAATCACGCTCAACATGGGCGTGGGCGAAGCGAGCCAGGACAAGAAGAAGGTTCAGACTGCCGCCGAAGAAATGGCGCTGATCGCTGGCCAGAAGCCGGTCATCACGATCGCCAAGAAGTCGATCGCTCAGTTCAAACTGCGCGAAGGCATGCCGATCGGTTGCAAGGTCACCTTGCGCCGCGAACGCATGTACGAATTCGTCGACCGGTTGGTGACTGTCGCCATGCCGCGCATCCGCGATTTTCGCGGGTTGAATGCGCGTTCGTTCGATGGTCGCGGCAACTATGCGATGGGGCTGAAGGAACAGATCGTGTTCCCCGAAATCAGCTACGATCGGATCGAAAAGGTGCGCGGGATGGACATCATCGTGACCACCACCGCCAAGACCGACGACGAGGCCCGCGAATTGTTGCGTCTGTTCGGCTTCCCCTTCCAGGGAGAGGCACCGGGCGCAAAGACTGATGAACAGAAAGAAGCGGCGTGATCCGCTTGTTTGTAGAGACACGGAAGAAGAGAGCTTAAGTCCATGGCGAAACTGAGTTCGATCAACAAGAATGAGCGTCGCAAGAAGCTCGTCAAGCAGTACGCTGCGAAGTACGAGAAGCTGAAGGCGATTGCTGATGACAACTCGCTTGACGAGTCCGAGCGATTGCTTGCCCGGCTCAAGATGGCAGAGATCCCGCGCAATGCGAACCCCACCCGGGTGCGCAACCGTTGCGCCACCACCGGCCGCCCGCGCGGCTATTACCGCAAGTTCGGCATCAACCGCATCGAACTGCGTCAACTCGGCAACAGCGGGATGATTCCCGGTCTGACCAAGTCGAGCTGGTGAGGACTGACAGATGGCTATGACCGATCCACTGGGTGACATGCTCACCCGCATCCGCAACGGCCAGCGCGCCAAGAAGGACTCCGTCCTTACGCCCGCTAGCAACCTGCGCGCCAACGTGCTCGAAGTGCTTCAGCGCGAAGGCTACATCCGTGGCTTTTCCGAAGACAATTCGGGCAAGCACAAGGCGTTGCGGATCGAACTGAAATATTTCGAAGGTGAGCCTGCGATCAAGCATGTCGCCCGCGTTTCGAAGCCTGGCCGCCGCGTTTACTCGGGCTCGAAAGAGCTGCCGACGATCCGCAACGGTCTTGGCATCACCATCGTCTCGACGCCGAAGGGCGTGCTTTCGGATGCCGAAGCACGCGGCTTCAACGTCGGCGGCGAAGTGTTGGCGGAGGTGTTCTGATGAGCCGCATCGGCAAAAAGCCGGTTGCGATCCCCGGTGGGGTCACGGCCAGCATCGATAACGGCACGCTGAGTGTGAAGGGGCCCAAGGGCACCTTGACGCTGGGTCTGTCCGACCTCATCGACTATAAGGTCGAAGAGAGCGAAATCGTCGTCAAGCCTGCCAATGACAGCCGCCAGGCACGCGCCTTCTGGGGCATGCAGCGGACTTTGGTGTCGAACCTGGTGGAAGGCGTCAGCGCCGGTTTCACCAAGACGCTCGTCATCAAGGGTGTCGGCTACCGTGCCAACGCACAGGGCCGCATGTTGAAGCTGCAGCTTGGCTACAGCCACGACGTTGACCTGCCGATCCCCGAGGGCCTCGAAGTCAAGACCCCCGATCAGACCACGATCGAAGTGTCGGGCACTGACAAGCAGTCGGTTGGCCAGTTCGCCGCTGAAATCCGCCGTTGGCGCAAGCCCGAGCCCTATAAGGGCAAGGGGATTGCCTATCGCGGCGAGTATATCTTCCGCAAGGAAGGGAAGAAGAGATAAGATGGCAAAGCTTTCCCTTTTCGAACGTCGCCGTCGCCGCGTCCGCACAGCGCTCCGCGCCCGTGCTGGCGGCAGGCCGCGTCTGTCGGTCCACCGCACCGGCCGCCACATCTACGCGCAGATCATCGATGATGCCGCCGGCCGTACGGTCGCTGCAGCTTCGACGCTCGGCGTGAAGTCGAGCGGCGCGAACGTCGATGCCGCTGTTGTGGTTGGCAAGGCGATTGCCGAAGCTGCCAAGCAGGCGGGCGTGACGACTGTCGTGTTCGACCGCGGCGGGTTCCTGTTCCATGGCCGCGTCAAGGCGCTGGCCGATGCCGCCCGCGCTGGCGGGTTGGAGTTCTGATCATGGCTGACGAAAACACCGAAAACCAGGCCGATGTGCCCGCTGTGGCAACCACTCCTTCGGAAGCGGCGGCCAACCAGTCGCCTGCGCAGGCCGATGACGGCAATGCCCGTCGCGGCCGGGGCCGTGGCGGCGGCAATCGCGATGGCGGCGGCGGCCCAGGCGGCGGCGACCGTGGTCGTGGCCGTGGTGGCCGCGACAACAACCGCGGTGGCAAGCAGGAAGAAGATGATGGCATCATCGAAAAGCTGGTGCACATCAACCGCGTCTCCAAGACCGTAAAGGGCGGTAAGCGCTTCGGTTTTGCTGCGCTGGTCGTGGTTGGCGATGGCCAAGGCCGCGTCGGCTTTGGCCATGGCAAGGCCCGCGAAGTGCCGGAAGCGATCACCAAGGCGACCGCTGCTGCGCGCAAGAAGATGATCCGCGTTCCGCTCAAGGAAGGCCGCACGCTGCACCATGACGGCAATGGCCGTTTCGGCGCGGGCAAGGTGACCCTTCGTACGGCGCCTGCCGGGACTGGCATCATTGCCGGCGGCCCGATGCGCGCCGTGTTCGAAAGCCTGGGCGTTGCCGATGTGGTGACCAAGTCGGTCGGCACCTCGAACCCCTACAACATGATCCGCGCCACCTTTGACGCGCTGACCGAGCAGACTTCGCCGAAGTCGGTGGCTCAGCGTCGCGGCAAGAAGGTCGTCGACCTGCTGGGTCGCGGCGGATCGAGTGCAGTTGAGGCGGAAGCCGATGCTGCCGCGATCGTGGAGTAACGCAAGATGGCAACCATCAAGATCAAGCAGGTCGGCTCGCCGATCCGTCGTCCTGAAAGCCAGCGCAAGATCCTGATCGGTCTTGGGCTGAACAAGATGCACAAGATCGTCGAACGTCAGGATACGCCTGAAGTTCGCGGCGCGATCGCCAAGATCCCGCATCTGGTCCAGGTCGTCGATTAAACATCAGGCAGGCCCCGCATCGTCGGGGCCTGCCTTTCTATCAGCGCGACAAAAGCGAAAGCGAGTGCACGACTATGAAACTGAATGACATCCGCGACAATCCCGGCGCCCGCAAAACCCGCACCCGCGTCGGCCGCGGGATCGGTTCGGGCAAGGGCAAGACCTCGGGACGCGGTCAGAAGGGCCAGAAGAGCCGTTCGGGCGTCGCCGTTAAGGGCTTCGAAGGCGGTCAGATGCCGCTCCACATGCGGCTGCCAAAGCGCGGCTTCAACAACCCGTTCGGCAAGGATTATGCCGAGGTGAACATTGGCATGGTCCAGAAGTTCATTGACGCGGGCAAGCTTGATGCAGGCGCGACCATTTCCGAGGACGTGCTGCGGGCCGCTGGTCTTGTGCGTGACGGTAAGGATGGCGTGCGTTTGCTCGGCAAGGGCGAAATCACTTCAGTGGTGACCTTCGCTGTTACCGGCGCGACCAAAGGCGCGATTGCTGCGGTTGAAAAGGCTGGCGGCAAGGTTGACGTGGCTCCGGCCGCGACGCCTGAGCACGAAAAGAAGCTTGCCCGCCGCGATGCCAACAAGGCAGCCAAAGCCGCCAAGGCAAAGTAATCGACGAAATACGGAGCGCGGGGGTTCGACAAGAGCCCCCGCGCTCCCTATTTACGCTCTCGCGCGCCGCAGCGGCCCTGCAATACACGGCAGGTTTCGCTGGTACGGCGTCCCCGGATCAAGAGCTAGGATCGACGAGACGACATGGCATCACGCGCCGATAACATCGCGAGCAACCTGAACCTTGGCAATTTTGCCAAGGCTACGGAATTGCGTCAGCGTATCTGGTTCACCATCGGGGCGTTGATCGTCTTCCGCTTCCTCAGTTTTGTGCCGCTGCCAGGCGTGAACCCGCTGATCCTGAGCGATCTCTACGAGCAGACGCGCGGCGGGATCCTCGATCTGTTCAACGCCTTTTCGGGCGGCAGCCTTGAACGCATGAGCCTGATTGCGCTCGGCGTGATGCCCTACATTACGGCGTCGATCGTGGTGCAGATGGCTTCGGCGCTGCACCCGACGCTGGTCGCTCTCAAGAAAGAGGGCGCGAGCGGGCGGCAAAAGCTGAACCAGTACACCCGCTATGGCGCGGTGTTCCTGTGTGCGATTCAGGGGTATTTCCTTGCCGTAGGTCTGGAAAGCTTCGCCGCGCAGAACGGTCTGCAAGCGGTGGTCAACCCGGGTTACCTGTTCCGCTTCGGCGCTGTGATCAGCCTGGTTGGCGGGACGATGTTCCTGTTGTGGCTGGGCGAACAGATCACCAGCCGCGGGATAGGCAACGGCATTTCGCTGATCATCATGGCGGGCATCGTCGCCCAGTTCCCGAGTTTCGTGACCAACCTGTTTGAAGGCGGCCGTACCGGCTCGATCTCAGCGGCGGTGATCATCGGGTTTATTGTGATGGTTGTGGTCCTGATCCTCGGCATCAGCTTTTTCGAGCGTGCCCAGCGCCGCCTGCTGATCCAGTATCCCAAGCGCGCGACCCAGCGCGGCATGATGCAGGCCGAACGCTCGCACCTGCCATTGAAGATCAACACCGCCGGCGTGATCCCGCCGATTTTTGCCAGTTCTTTGCTGCTGTTGCCGCTTACGATTTCGCAGTTTGCGGGCAATTCGGTCGATACCGATAGCACCTTTGGCAATGCGATTGTGACGCTGAACCTCTATCTCGCGCACGGTCAACCGCTGTACATGGCGCTCTACGCCATCGGCATCATCTTCTTCTGTTTCTTCTACACCGCGGTTGTGTTCAACCCCGAGGAAACGGCTGATAATCTCAAGAAGAACGGCGGGTTCATTCCGGGCATCCGTCCTGGCAAACGCACCGCAGATTACCTCGAATATGTGCTGACCCGCATCACTGTGGTCGGCGCTGCCTACCTTACGGTTGTGTGCGTGGTGCCGGAATACATGATTGCGCAGACCGGCATTCCGCTGTTTCTGGGCGGTACGTCCTTGCTGATCGTGGTCAACGTGACGGTGGACACAATCAGTCAGGTTCAGTCGCACTTGCTGGCGCACCAGTATGGCGATCTGATCAAGAAGGCGAAGCTCAAGGGCCGGATGCGCTGATATCAGGCATAAGTGTGCTTGACGCTGGCCCGCGCTTAGTTGAACCGGCAAGGCTGCATAACAACCCCAAGCAAAGATCTGGGGCGATAATGGGGGACGGTTCGTGAACATCATTCTTCTTGGCCCTCCCGGTGCCGGCAAAGGCACGCAGAGTGCCGGCTTGGTCGAGCGCCACGGCATGCGCCAGCTTTCGACCGGCGACATGCTCCGCGCCGCGGTCAAGGCGGGCACCCCGGTCGGGCTGAAGGCCAAGGCCGTGATGGAGCGGGGCGAGCTTGTCTCCGACGAAATCGTGTCGGACCTGATCGATGCCGAACTCGCAGCGATGGGCCCAGAAACTGGGGCGATCTTCGATGGCTATCCCAGAACCGGTCCGCAGGCGGATGCGCTCGATGCGATCCTTACCCGGAACGGTCGCACGCTCGACCATGTGATCGAGCTCGAAGTCAACGAAGACGCCTTGGTTGAGCGTATCATCGGGCGGTTTTCCTGCGGCAACTGCGGTGCTTTGTACCACGATACCGCCAACCCGCCGTCGAAGCCCGGCGTGTGCGACTCCTGCGGCAGCACCGAATTCAAGCGGCGCCCCGATGATAACGAGGAAACCGTGCGGATGCGGATGCAGGAATATCGCGCCAAGACCGCGCCGATCCTGCCGGGCTACGAAGCGCGGGGGATCGTCACACGGATCGATGGCATGGCCGCGATCGACACTGTCGCCGGACAGATCGACGCGATTTTGCGCAGCTGAGGCGGGCGCGGTGCGGATCAATCTCCTGCAGCGCCTCACTGTTCTGGCCCTTGCTGCGCTTGGCCTGAATGCGCCTGCCGCAGCCGAACTCACCCGCATCACCGATGATGGCTTTGTCTCACGCCACGAAGTGGTGGTTGAGGCCAGCCCCACCGCTGTGTGGCTTGCGCTGACCACGCCGGCGGGCTGGTGGAGCAAGGAGCACACCTGGTCGGGTGATTCCAACAACCTTACGCTGACCCCGCAGGCGGGCGGTTGCTTTTGCGAGACAATCCCCGAGGTGGACGAGCCGGGCCGCTTCACGCTGCAAGGCAGTGTTGAGCACATGCGGGTTATTCAGGCTTACCCCGAGCTGGCGCTGCGGATGCAGGGCGCGCTTGGCCCGCTGCAAAGCGAGCCGGTGACCGGCATCCTCACGATCGCTATCAGCAAGGTTGAGCAGGGCACCCGGATCGTGTGGGAATATAATGTCGGCGGCCCGATGCGTTATGAAGTGCCCGTGATTTCGAAGGCCGTTGACGGGGTGATGGGCGTGCAGCTTGCCGCGCTTGGAAAACTGCTTGGGCCAGTGGCGCTGCCAGAGGATGAAGCGTCTGAGGCAGTTGAGCAGGACGCGGCCGGACAGAGCGAGGGTGACGCGCCGAAAGCTGCCATATCCGCGCCAATCATCAAGCCTGCGCCTACGATCAAGTCCGAACCCGTATTGAAACCCGCCGCTGCACCTGCTGCACCGGCTGCGGGTACACCGGCGCTAAAAGCTCCGCTGAAGCCCGCACCAAAACCTGCGCCAAAACCGTCTAGCGTCGATGAGGTATTCGTCGATCTTGAGGACGACAAGCCCGGGCACTGATGTCTGCGCGCCATATGGTTGACGGCCCGAGCGAATCAGCCTATGCGCGCCCTTCATTCGACATGTTCGAAACAAGTTTGGCAGGCATCGCCCGCGCGCGTGCCGACCGGACTTTTTGCCGTTTACGATCCTGCACCCTTGCAGATCATCCGGTGAAGGAACAGTTGAATGAATGAGCGTTGAGATAGGGGGAGGCCGCCCAATGGCTGCCAAAACCCTGTGGAGCATGGAGAAATAAGTGGCTCGTATTGCCGGGGTAAATATCCCCACCAACAAGCGCGTGATCATCGCGCTTACCTATATTCACGGAATTGGCCGAACGACGGCTACCAAGATCGCTGACACGCTGGGCATCGCCCACAGCGCGCGTGTGCAGGACCTCACCGATGAGGAAGTTCTGCGGATCCGCGAAACCATCGATGCGACCTTCACCGTCGAAGGCGACCTGCGTCGCCAGACCGCGATGAACATCAAGCGTCTGATGGACCTGCGTGCCTATCGCGGTCTGCGCCATCGTAGCGGTCTGCCCGTTCGCGGCCAGCGCACTCACACCAACGCCCGCACCCGCAAGGGTAAGGCCAAGCCCATCGCGGGCAAGAAGAAGTAAGCGAGCGGGGGTAACCCCTTTGCACGCTTTTTCCTTCTGACGAGTTAGAGGACACAAAACGATGGCACGCGAACCAGGCCGTATTCGGCGCCGTGACAAGAAGAATATCAGCAGCGGCGTTGCACACATCAACGCCAGCTTCAACAACACCATGATCACCATCACCGATGCGCAGGGCAATGCAATCAGCTGGTCCAGCGCTGGGACGATGGGATTCAAGGGTAGCCGCAAGTCGACTCCCTACGCCGCTCAGGTGGCCGCTGACGATGCGGGCAAGAAAGCCGCCGAACACGGTGTGCGCACGCTCGAAGTCGAAGTGAAGGGTCCGGGTTCGGGCCGTGAAAGCGCGCTTCGCGGTCTCGCCGCTGTGGGCTTCAACATCACCTCGATCCGCGATGTGACCCCGATCCCGCACAACGGGGTCCGTCCATCCAAGCGCCGCCGCGTCTGATCCGCCGGGCAGGCGTCGGCAATTCGTGCCGTCGCCGCCCGAACGGGCCAGATGCTGCGCCACGCAGACGCTCATCCGGCCCGCCCAGAATATGAACCCGCCCACAAGGCGAATTAGGGGATATCCATGTCCGTCAACACGAAGAACTGGCAGGAACTCAAGAAACCCAACACCCTCGAAATCAAGGATGGCGGTGACCGTTCGCGCAAGGTGACGTTCGTTGCCGAACCGCTTGAGCGTGGCTTTGGCCTGACGCTCGGCAACTCACTGCGGCGCGTGCTGCTATCGAGCCTGCAGGGCGCGGCCATCACCTCGATCAAGATCGAGAACGTGCTGCACGAATTCTCATCGCTCGCTGGCGTCCGCGAAGATGTCACCGACATCGTCCTGAACGTGAAGCAGATTGCGCTCAAGATGGAAGGCGAAGGGCCCAAGCGCTTGCAGCTTTCGGCCACTGGTCCGGGCGCGGTCAAGGCTGGCGATATTGCTGTCACCGGCGATATCGAGATCATGAACAAGGATCTGGTGATCTGCCAGCTCGATGAAGGCGCGACGCTCAACATGGAGCTGACCGCTGACACCGGGAAGGGCTACTCGCCCGCGGTGCAGAACCGTCCGGCTGATGCGCCGATCGGGCTGATCCCGGTCGACTCGCTCTATTCGCCGGTGCGTCAGGTGAGCTACAAGGTCGAGAACGCCCGCGTTGGGCAGGAGCTCGACTATGACCGGCTTTCGCTGATCGTTGAAACCGATGGCACCGTCACCCCTGAAGATGCTGTGGCCTATGCTGCGCGCATCCTGCAGGACCAGCTGACGCTGTTCGTCCACTTCGAAGATGGCATCCCGCAGCCGGTCGGCACGATGATCGGCCATGCAGTGCAGCCGGAAGAAAGCGACGCCAACCAGCTCAACCGTTACCTGCTCAAGAAGGTCGACGAGCTGGAACTGTCGGTGCGTTCGGCCAATTGCCTCAAGAACGACAACATCATCTATATCGGCGATCTGGTCCAGAAGACCGAAGCCGAGATGCTGCGCACGCCGAATTTCGGCCGCAAGTCGCTCAACGAGATCAAGGAAGTGCTGTCCAGCATGGGTCTGCGCCTCGGGATGGACATCCCGGGCTGGCCGCCTGAGAACATCGAAGAAATGGCCAAGAAGCTCGAACAAGAGCTGCTCGGCTGATGAATTCGTGAGCCCCTGCCAAGGCGGGGGCTTACACTTTAGGGCGAAGGTGGCGGCCCTGATGGCCACCTGCACTGGGCTACCTGATACGGGCCTTTTTCGAACCGCTGATCCCTTCAGGGAAAGTGGGAACCGGTTTCCCGCCCGGAAGGGTCAGCAAAATAAAGGATAAAAAATATGCGTCATGGTATTTCAGGTCGTAAACTCGGCCGCAAGACAGGCCACCGCAATGCCCTGTTCCGCAACATGGCTGCCGCGCTGATCAAGCACGAGCAGATCAAGACCACGCTGCCCAAGGCGAAGGAACTGCGCCCCTACCTCGAAAAGCTGATCACGCTGGCGAAGCGCGGCGGGCTGTCGAACCGTCGTCTCGCCATGGCTCGGTTGGGTGACGAAACCCAGCTGAAGAAGCTGTTTGAGGTGCTCGGCGAGCGCTATTCGGACCGCGAAGGCGGCTACACCCGCGTGCTCCGCGCTGGCGTGCGCGCTGGCGATGCCGTGCAGATGGCGATCATCGAACTGGTCGACCGTGACGAAAGCGCCCGCGGTCAGGATTCTGGCCCGGTGCAGTCGGAAGACGAATACGAAGACGCGTAAGCAGCGCTTCGCAAAACACAGGAAAGGGCCGGGGCGGAGACGCTTCCGGCCCTTTCCTTTTGGGCAGGGCGGGCTAGGTTGCGTGCCATGATCCGCACCGCCACCGCAGCCCTGATGATTTTTGTCGCGCTGCTCTTCGCCGTTCCCGCCACCGCGCAAAGCCAGCAGGAACGCCTCGACGCCCGCTACGACCGCGCGCTGGCGGCAGGGTACAAGGCGCTGATGCTGTGCGGGGCAATTGCCAATGCGGAAGCGAATGGCGTGACACGAACGCCGGAAAGTGTCTTGCAGTGGGAACTAACGGGCATTCAAGCGCCGCTTGATGCCATCGTGCGGAACCTCGATTATGAAGTTCTGCGCCATGACAATGGCACGATCGAACGCGTCAGCGTTATGTGGGATGAGCAGAACGAGCCACGCTATGCGATCCACCTTGATGATGATCGGGGATGTGCCCTTAATCCGATCAATGGGCCGTTCGATTTTTATGGTCGCCCGGCCAACTTGCCATCCAGCCGATCCCGTGATGATGCCCCTATTGTTCAGGCACCCAATATGCTTCGCAGTGCGTTAAATGCTGCGTTTGAAGGGACCTACGGCGAAGGGGCGCGTACCACAGCAACCATCGTTCATCGCGGCGGTCAGGTGATTGGTGAACGATATGTGCAAGAATTTGATCCTGCCACACCGCAGCGCACATGGTCGGTCGCCAAAAGCATCGCAGCAACATTGGTCGGCGCAGCGGTTCATAGGGGCGAGGCCGATGTCAACGCGTCGGCTGACCTCGGTTACACTGATGGCGATCCCCGGCGCGCAATCACGCTTGATCATTTGCTGCGCATGACTTCGGGCCGTTATACCGACACGCCCGGCAACCGCACCGATCCGTTGTATTGGGGCGGCGCGACGGTGACGGAGGCCGCGCTCGATTGGCCGCTGGTCGCTGCGCCCGGCAGCACCTATCGCTACGCCAACAACGACACTCTGGCCGCTGTGGCCGCGATCAAGCCGACCTTCACCGACCATCCGCCGGCTGCATTCTTCACCAAGCTGGGGATGACCCACACTGTCGCTGAAACTGACTGGCTGGGCAATTTCATTCTGTCATCTCAGGTTTGGACCACTGCCCGCGATCTGGCGAAGTTCGGCCAGCTTTATCTCAACGATGGCAAACTACCCGACGGCACTCGCATCCTGCCCGAGGGCTGGGTGCAATACGTCTCCACCCCCAGCGGCCCACAACCCGAAGGCGCGTTCGGCTATGGCGCGGGGTTCTGGTTGATGAACAAATCGGACGGCGTGCCGCTCGATACCATCGCCGCCATGGGCAATCGCGGGCAATATGTCGTGATCGTGCCGTCCCTTGATGTGGTGATTGTGCGCCGAGGCGAGGATCCGGTTGGCGCCAGCTTCGACATCGCCGCATTCACCCGTGATGTGCTGGCGGCGCTGGAGACCGAATGAACCACGGCGTTCAGTAAAGTGACCCCTAACATTAACAGTTCCTGCTAACCCAATTCAGCTTCGCCACACCCCGAATCGCGCAAAAGGTCCTTGCCACCCACGCAATCCAGCGAGCGGTGCCAGACGAGGACACATCTGATGACCACCATGACCAACCGGCTGGCCTCCGGCAAATGGGCCCGGATTTCGCTCGGCGCGGTCGCTGCCACTGCGCTGACCGCGGCCTCTGTCACCCCGGCGATGGCCGATGACCGCCGCGATCGTGATGGCATCGGCGCAGGCGAGATTATCGCAGGCGCTGTGGTGATTGGCGGAATCGCCGCGCTCGCAGGCGCCTTTGATGGCGACCGCAATGATCGGCGTTACGACAACCGCGACTACCGCGACCGTAACTATCGCGACCGTGACTTCCGCGGCGACCGCTATGATCGCGGTGGCTTTGGCATCAATCCTCGCACGGCTGTGGATCGCTGTGTCCGTGCCGCCGAAAATCAGGCCCGGCGTTTTGGCGGCTACCGCTATGCCGATGTGATTGACGTTCGCGATCTTGATCGGACCCGTGACGGGTTCCGGGTCAGGGGCCGGATCGAAGTGGGCGGCGGCTTCCGCGGTCGCGGCAATGATCGCGGCAACTTCACCTGCCGCTTCGACGGTCGCGGCGCGCCGTTCGTCGACTTTAGCGGTGTGCGCGGCTTGCGCTAAGCTCTTCTGCCGCGCGCCTCTCCCCCTCTGGCGCGAGCAGTTTGGCCGCCCCGCCTTCCATATTGGAACGGCGGGGCGGTTCGCGTTTTGGTTCAGCCCAGCGCAAGCCTGAAACGGTTAATCCCGGTCGCATCAGAGCGCGTGGTGGGCGCTCGCAACTTAACAGGAGGGAGCATCGATGGCTCTGAATACCCGCGCGCTGGCATTGGCCGGCGCTCTTGCTGGCACCACCTTGTTCGCTGCGCCTGCTGCGGCAGCTTCGCTTCCCGCTACCAGTCTGGGCGCGCCATCGGCGGCGTTCGAGTCGAGCCGCTATGATCCCGCCGCGACCATTGCTGACTGGCGTTGCCGTGGATATGGCTGCGGATATGGTAGGCGCGGTTTTGGTCGCCGTGGTTTCCGGCGCGGCGTGGGCGCGGGCGATGTGCTGATCGGTGCGGCGATAATCGGCGGGATTGCCGCCATTGTCAGCTCCAACAATCGCCGCGAGCGTGATCGCGATGTCGTGATCGTTGAACGCGACGTGCGCGACCGCGAGTATAACCCCCGTTTCGAAGAACGCCGCGATACCCAGGACAATGATTTCCGTGGTGATCGGCGCGATGACAGTCGCTCGGGCCCGCGCGGCACCGGGGCATCGGGCCTGGACACTGCGGTGGATCAGTGCCTTGCGCGGGTCGAGCGTGATGTGCGGGTCGACACGGTCGATAACGTTGATCGCACTGGTGCAGGTTGGCAGGTGAGCGGGACGCTGTTCAACGGCACCCCGTTCCAATGCCGGATCGGCAATAACGGCCAGATTGATGGCGTCGATTACGGCGGCAGCCTTTCGCGTGCCCCATCGGTCCCCTATCTCGGGCGTGAGGAGCGGTTACCGGGCGGCAATCCTCCGCCTGCCGAATCCGTGCCCTATCTCGGCAAGGAGCAGGCGCAGTGGAGCGACCAGCGTTATGCCGATGCGCGCGGTCGCTTGGGGCAATCCGCGCCTAACGCTACGCCCACGGATCAGCGCCTCCCGGCCTATCCCGGCGGCCCGATCCCGGGTGAGGAAATACCAGAAACGATCGACGGCGATATCTGAACGAAACAAGGGGAGGGGGTTACGCCCTCTCCCCATAACTCGGCAGGCCCCATTCCCAACGGATCGCAGCGCTGCGCAGGGCGAAGCCGCAGCCAAAGGCCAACGCCCAGGCCCAGCCTTCGGGAAAACCCAACATCGGTGCGGTGAGCACCCCGGCGACGGTCAACACTGCGCTGAATGCAGCGGCGGTTACGTAGAGTTCGGGCTGCATGATGATCGACGGGCGGCCCGCCACCACATCGCGGATAATCCCGCCAACGCAGCCGGTGATCACCCCCATCAGCGCGGCGGGCACCGGCGGCACGCCGTAAGCTAGTGCCTTGGCGCTCCCCAGCACGGCATAGGCAGCGAGGCCCGCACCATCGGCATAGGCAAATCCTTTGCCCTCCCACCACTGCACCGGGGTGAACCATGCAATCAGCGCGGTGCCGAGGCATATGGCGGCGACCCACGCGTCGGTGATCCAGAACACCGGCGCGCCGATCAGCAAATCGCGCACCGTGCCGCCGCCCACCCCGGTTACCAGCGCGAAAAAGCCCATCGTGACAAAGGTCTGTTTGAGCCGCGCAGCCAGCACCGCGCCCGACAGCGCGAACACTGCAATGCCCGCGATATCAAGCCAATCGAGGATGGGGGTGAGGACGGTTGGGTTCATGCGACAGGTGGAGCCGACGGCCGCGCGCGGCGGCGGCGGAACATCAACGCGCAGCCGATCACCGCGCCGGTCAGCGACAATGCAGTGAAGATGATCAGGATCGGGTGGCTGGTATCATCACGCCCTCTCAGGTCCATGATGTGCAGCCCCCAGGCAAGATCGAAGGCCCGCCACCAGCGGGTGCGCACCGCCTCGATATTGCCGGTATCGCGCCCGACGTAGACGTTGGTGCCGCCCGGTAGCTGCACCTGCCATACGGCAAGCGGTTGGCTGAAATCGGAGGGGGTGCGCTCAGCCGGGAACAGCGTGACACGCTCCACCTGATCGCCGCCCACGATCTGCTTGGCCACCAGCGCGCGTGCGGCCGCTGCATCGAGCGGGGGGAGGGACGCACCGCTCGCGAAATCGACCCGGCTAACCCCGCCGTCCAGCGTGGTGAGGATTGCAACCGCGCGGCCATCCTGCATTGCGACGCGCATTTCCTCGAGCTTGGCATCCGGGGCGGCGATGGCGCTGCCCGGGATCACCAATGCGGTGGGCGGTGCGTCGCGCCGCAGATGATCGCCTCGCACCGCTTCAATCGGGCGGGAGACCATCAGCAAACCGCTGGCCAGCCACATCGCCATCGGCACGCCGACCAGCCAGCCGAGCCAGATGTGCCATTTGGCAAAAGTGAGCATGAGCGATCTGCGGGCCATCTGCCGGTCCTTTGCGAAGCGCGATTAGCGGTGCAAGATGTTGGCGATGGCTTCGGCCGCCGCGATGCAATCAAGATCGCGCCAACGCGGGCCAATCACCTGCATCCCGCACGGCAGGTCAGCGCCAAGGTAATTCCCACTGCCAATCGGCAGCACCGTGGCGGGCAGGTTCGGGAAGGTCGCCAGTCCCGCCCAGACCAGCGCATTGCCGCCGGGCTCTTCCGCTCCGTTGATCGTCATCGCGCTGCGAAACACTGCCTTGTCGCTATGCGGCACCGCCAGCACTGGCGCTGGCGGGGCGAGGACGAAGTCGTAAGTTTCAAACAACGCCTCCCATTGCGCGATGTTTGCCGCCTGCGCGTTGAGCAGGTCGAACCAGTCGGTTGCGCTCGCGCGCTTGCCATCGGGCGCAGGCGCGCCGCGCGCCAAGACGATGTTCATCATCTTGAGATAGTGGCGATATTGCTGCCCCTGGTCGGGTACGAGGTCACTTGCCCGGTCGATCTGCACCCCGGCGCGAGCAAGGGTTTCCAGCGCAGCCTCGGTCGGCTCCATCACGCTGGCATCAACCGGCGCATTGGGGAGGGACGTGATTGCCAGCAGCCGGCAGTCCTTCAGCGGCTTGGTCCGGCGACGCAGCGGCACTTCAGCGCCGATTTCGGTAAGCATCGCCAGATCGGCAGCGTTCCGCGCCAGCGGCCCGGCGATGCTGAGCGGGGTGTCATGCGCCGCGACAAATCCGTCGCGCCGCGACATCGCCGGGTGATCATGCCCGTGCTTGGGGATCAGGCCCCAAGTGGTCTTGTGCCCCCAAACTCCGCAAAAATGCGCCGGAACCCGCACCGATCCGCCGATGTCGGTACCGAAATCGCACGGCACCATCCCGCTCGCCACAGCGGCCGCGCTGCCGCCTGACGATCCGCCGGGCGATCGCGAGGGGTCATGCGGGTTCGACGTGCGGCCATAGACCGGGTTGAAGCTTTGCCAATCGGTAAGGTCGACCGGCACGTTGGTCTTGCCGATGATGACGGCGCCCGCCGCCTTCAACCTCTTGACGAGCAAAGCGTCGCGCGGGGCGACCGTATCGCGATACTGTTCTTGGCCAAAGGTGGTGGGCAGGCCTGCAACATCAAAGCTTTCCTTGATCGTCATCGGCACGCCGTAGAGCGGCTGATCCTGCCGCCGCGGTGTCCGATCCATCGCCTTGGCCTCGGCATAGGCGGCCTCGAAATTCGGCACGGCGAGGGCATCAATGGTGCTGTCGTAGTTCCCCACCCGCACAATCGCCGCATCGACCGCCTCAGCCACGCTGAGCTTGCCCGAACGGATCGCCGCAGCAGTGGCGAGCGCGCCGGGTTTATCGGTCAATTGCGGATAGGCCATGTGTGAATTCTCCCCTGACCATGGGTCTAGGCAAAGCCGGGGGAGGGATCAAATCACATCTGGAAATTCACATGTGGATCGGCTTGCCCGTCACCGCCATCGCCGCTTCTTTCAAGGCTTCGGCGTGGGTGGGGTGGGCATGGCAGGTGTAGGCGATGTCTTCGGATGTCGCGCCGAATTCCATTGCGATGCAGGCTTCGGCGATCATCGTTCCGGCCAGGCTGGCGATGATCCACACGCCCAACACGCGGTCAGTTTCCGCATCGGCGATGACTTTCACAAACCCTTCGGTGTCGCGGTTGGCTTTGGCGCGGCTGTTGGCCATCATCGGGAACTTGCCGACGTTGACGGTGAGCCCGCGCTCCTTGGCCTGTTCCTCGGTGATGCCGACGCCCGCGATTTCGGGCGCGGTGTAGACCACGTTGGGGATCACATCATGGTTCACGATGCCGGTCAGGCCCGCGATATTTTCGGCCACCGCGATGCCTTCATCCTCAGCCTTGTGGGCGAGCATCGGGCCGGGGACAACGTCGCCAATCCCCCAGATGTTCGGCACCGCCGTGCGGAAATCATGGTCGATCTCGATCTGGCCGCGCGCGTTGACAGTCAGCCCCGCCTTGTCGAGCGCCAAGCCATCGGTGTTGGGACGGCGGCCAATCGACACCAGCACATGGCTGGCTTCGATGGTCTGCGCATCGCCGCCTGCGGACTTTTCGATTGTGAGGGTGACGGTCTTGCCCGCAACGCTCGCGCCGGTGACCTTGTGGCCGAGCATCATGTTCATGCCCTGCTTCTTGAACACCTTGCCCGCTTCCTTGCGCACGTCGCCGTCCATGCCGGGTAGCACTTGGTCGA
>Ga0163144_10005116_pt1 | contig 29238 bp, 16 predicted proteins | sample OliLak19BULKMAT1_FD_123175 | JGI IMG/M metagenome (GOLD analysis project Ga0163144, IMG submission 123175) | Freshwater microbial mat bacterial communities from Lake Vanda, McMurdo Dry Valleys, Antarctica - Oligotrophic Lake LV.19.BULKMAT1 | ecosystem: Environmental > Aquatic > Freshwater >...
CTAGTTCAATTACTATTTTAACAAACTCTATTAATCCATTGTGTTTTGGTGGAACAGGCTCTGCTACAATATCTGCCAGTGGTGGAGTAGGTGGCTATACTTACACTTGGAATCCTTCGGTAAGTTCTGCTTCTACTGCAAGTGGTTTAAATGCTGGTAATTATACAGTAACAATAAAAGATGCTAATAACTGCACAGTAACAGCAAATGCAAGTATTGCACAGCCTGCAAGTGGTTTAAATGGTGTAATTAATTTTAATAATACAAATTGTACAGGTTCTATAGGTAGCGCAACGGTTGCAGGCAATGGCGGTACAGGTGTTTATACTTATACTTGGCTGCCTACAGGCGGAAACGCTCCTGTTGCCACTGGATTAGCTGCTGGTGCATATTCTGTAGCAATAAATGATGCAAATTTTTGTGTAGCCTTAGCAACAGTTAATATCCAATCGGGTAACGGTGGCTTAACTGCCGTTATAAATGGTACAAATATATTGTGTAATGGCTTAAGTACAGGTGCAGCAACAGTTGGCGCATCAAGTGCTTCGCCAGGTTATAGTTATAGCTGGACTCCAAGTGGCGGTACCTCTGCGTTAGCCACTAACTTGCTAGCTGGCACTTATTCAGTAATAATAACAAATACAACCTGCGTTTCATCAGGTATTGAATTAGTAACTAACGGTGATTTTAGTGCAGGTAATACAGGATTTTCATCAGCTTACGTATTTACACCCCCGCCTAATACAGGTGCGAGTCAATATTATGTTGCACCTGCAACACAAGTTAGTGTTTGGAATGGAGGAATGTTTTCAGCTGGCGATCATACTTCAGGTTTTGGTAATTTTATGATGGTAAATGGTTCGGGTACTCCAGGTACAAATGTATTTTGTCAAAATATACCAGTTAACTCAAATACTAATTATAATTTTTCAACCTGGGTAAGTTCTTTAAATACAGGTAATCAAGCCCAATTACAATTTTATATAAATGGTATTCCATTGGGTGTTGGATTTAATGCACCAGCAATAATTAATAATTGGATTCAGTTTTTTGCTGTGTGGAATTCTGGAGGAAACACATCTGCTAATATTTGTATTGTAAATCAAAATAGTACTAGTGGAGGAAACGATTTCGGATTAGATGATATTTCGTTTCAGGAGTGTTTAGCACCTTGCCCAATTACTCAAACTATTAGTATTACTCAACCTGCTGCCATAGTGCCAGTAATTTCTCCAACAAATGTTTTATGTTTTGGCGGAAATTCAGGCACTGCATCAGTTACAACTTCAGGCGGCAGCGGCGCATATTCTTATACCTGGAGCCCGAGTGGCGGTAACGCAGCTTTAGCAAATGGTTTAACTACAGGAAATTACACGCTATCTGTTGCAGATGCAAATAATTGTACAGTTACTGCTAACACTCCAATTACACAACCTGTAAGCGCTTTAGCTGGAATTACTACTGCAACAAATGTTCTGTGCTTTGGAGGACTTAGCGGTGTTACCTCGGTTACTGCTTCAGGCGGCACTTCACCAGGTTATACTTATACTTGGACACCAAGTGGCGGAAATGCTTCATTCGCAAGTAACTTAAGCGCAGCAAATTATACTGTTACTATTAAGGATGTTAACAATTGTACCATAACAGTTACTTCTCCTGTAACTCAGCCCGCAAGTGCTTTAGCTGGTGTTATTACTCAAACAAATATTATTTGTTTTGGCGGAAGTACAGGTGTAGCATCTATTACAGCTAATGGCGGCACAGCAGGTTATACCTACACTTGGAGTCCTAGTGGTGCAAACATTACTTCACAAAATGGCTTAAGCGCCGGAAATTATACGGTTATGATTCAAGATGGGAATAATTGTACAGTTACTGCAAATGCAATAATTACACAACCTGCAGCGGCTTTGGTAGGAATAATTACTCAAACAAATGTATTATGTTTTGGTGGAAACACTGGTGCTACATCAATTACAATTAGTGGTGGTACACCAGGTTATACTTATACTTGGAGCCCTAGTGGCGGAAACTTAGTCACGGCAATTGGTTTAAGTAATGGTAGCTATTCGGTTAATATAAGAGATGCTAATAATTGTACTATAACTGCGAATACTAGTATTACTCAGCCTGCGAGTGCTTTATCTGGAATTAATTCATCAACTAATGTATTGTGTTTTGGTGGAAATACTGGAGCAACCTCTGTTACCGCAACTGGCGGAACAGCTGGCTATACTTATACTTGGAGCCCAAGTGGCGGAAACTCTGATTTAGCAAGCGGTTTAGCAATTGGTAATTATACTGTTTTAATAAAAGATGCCAATAATTGTACCAATAGTGCTTCAGTAATTGTAACACAACCTTTGCAAATAACTGCTGCAATTACCACAAATACATTACTCTGTTTTGGCTTCAGCAATGGAAGTGCTACAGTAACGGCATCAGGTGGCACAGGCGCATATAATTACAACTGGTTGCCTATAAATAATTTAACAAATATAGCTAATAATTTAAGCGCAGGTAATTATACTGTAATTGTAACAGATGTAAATACCTGCGCGCGCGCCTTTACTACAAGTATTATTCAGCCACTACAAATACAATTAACTGCTAATGCCATTAAATTATGTAATGGGCAAACGGGCAATTTAGCTGCAAACGTGGTTGGTGGTACAAGTCCGTTTACGTATAATTGGAACGGACAAACAGGTACACCAAATACTATTGCTCTTACCCTTACTGCCACAACTATTTATACAGTAAGTGCAGTTGATGCAAATGGGTGTAATTCTACTATAGATACAGCCTTGATAAGCGTTTCTGCTCCTTTAAACATAAATGTAGCTGCTGGTTATAGTTTGTGTGTGGGTAATTCAACCTTAGTAAGTGCCTTTGGTAGCGGTGGTAGTGGCAACCTAAATTATATTTGGCAGCCTGGTAATTTAGCTGGACAAAGTCAATTATTAAGTGCTAACGGTATTCAGGTTTATACTGTAACTGTTACTGATGGATGCCCAAGTACAAAATCGGCTACCACAGCCATTACAGGGTTTTTAGCACCAGTTTCAAATGCTATTGTATCTCAAACTACAGGCTGTGCGCCATTATGTGTTACTTTTTCTAACAGTCCGCTGCTTAGCTCGGGGCAAATATTAAGTTATAGCTGGAATTTTGGTGATAACAATTATTCATCATTTGCAGAACCTAATCATTGTTACAAAAATAAAGGCGTTTACAATGTAACTGTAAATTATACAACTATTTATGGTTGTACAGGATCGCAAACTATAACCAATTTAATTACCGTTAATCCTACTGCTGTTGCTCAATTTATTTGCGATCCTATTGAAATAGGATCTTACAACACTTCGGTTAGCTTTACCAATCAATCTACTTTTGCAGATAGTTATGAATGGACACTTGACATTGAAGCTACATCAACCTTAACAAATGTAAACCACACATTTGTAAATGAAAAAGAACAATATATTATATTAATAGCGAAAAACGAATTTGGTTGTAATGACACAACCACTCGTATTATTAAATTCACACCTGATTTTACATTTTTTGCGCCCAATGCTTTTACACCAAGCGATGATGGATTAAACGAATTATTTTTACCCAAAGGCATTGGTTGGGATGTTAACCGTTATCAATTAGAAGTTTATGACAGATGGGGTTTACGCATTTTTATTACTAACGAGTTTAATAAAGGTTGGGATGGTAAAGTTGGTGGCATTGTTGTAAAACAAGATAGTTATGTTTGGAAAGCACACGTATATGATTTGAACAGAAAAATTCACCAATATGTTGGACATATAACTGTGTTAAAAGTTAATTAATAACAACTAAAAGGTAGTATGTACAATATTTTATTTTAACTATCGAGAATAACATTTTACATTTTAGATAAATCTAATTTTTTTAACTTAGGGTTTAATTTATTAATAACGCCTACAACTCCTATAGTTAAAATTCCACCAATTATTATGGAGTTTACTAAGCCAAATAATTTGGCAGTAAAGCCGCTTTCAAAAGCACCAATTTCGTTACTACTACCAATAAAAATGCTGTTTATGGCACTTACCCTGCCTCGCATATTATTTGGTGTTTGTAATTGTAAAATGCTATGTCGTATAATAACACTTACATTATCAAAAGCTCCAGTAAAAAACAACATTGCAAAGGCTAAATAATAAGTTGTTGATAATGCAAACAAAATAGTAAAAAAACCAAAGGCAGCAACACTGTACAACAAAGCTAAACCCGCATTTTTTTTAAGAGGAAAAAAAATAAGCACCCCACTCATTGCCAATGCGCCAATGGCAGGAGCTGTACGTATTAATCCATAAGCCTGCGGGCCAAGGTGCAAAATTTTATCATTAAAAGCAGGGATTAAAGCCACTGCGCCGCCCAACAAAACCGCAAATAAATCTAACGACAATACACTTAAAATGATTTTATTTTTAAATACAAAATGTAACCCCACTTTCATAGTTTCTAAAATGGTTTCTTTTTTTTCGCCCTTTTCGGGGATACCTTTATTTTTAATTTGGAGCATAAAAATTAACGAAAAAGTAAATAAAATCATTTCTAAAAAATGACAATAATTAGCATTTAAGGTATTGTTAAATCCAAAAATAATACCAGCAACAACAGGGCCTAAAATGGCGCCAGTATGCCAGGCTGTTGTATTCCAAGTGGAAGAACTTGTATATTGTTCTCTAGGAACTATTTGACTCATAAATGGATTTAATGATGCTGCCAAAAAAGAACGTGTAACACCAAACAAAAAAACAACACCAAATAATCCAAACATTCCTAAATTACTTAAAAATAAAATAAGTGGCTCACTGTTAAAATATAAAAAAGTTGCGCCAACCAATAAACAAGCCAAGGCTATTAATATAATTTTTTTTCGAGAATAATTATCAGACATGTAACCGCTAAAAAACGAAGTTAAAATAAAGGGTAAAGCTTCGCTTAAGCCTATTAAACCCAAAACATACTCTTCTTTACTATGTAAATAATATATTTGCAAACTAATAGTAGCAAACTGCATTTGCACGCCAAGTGTTAAAAAAAAACGTGTGAGAACAAATAATCTAAATTCTTTTATTTTAAAAACTTGTAAGGTTTCGGTATTAAACAGCCTCATTTTTTGTAGAAATAAATTTTAAGTTCCGTTTCAATCCTTTGTATTTAGTGCGTTTTACAGCGCTGTTTTTAAAAATTACGTTAAATGTTTCCTCGGTCAATTCGTTCCATTCAACTTCTGTAAAATTTAATAAATTATTTGTGTTGGCAAATAGAGGTTCGGTATTTGGAGTACTAAATCTGTTCCAAGGGCAAACATCTTGGCACACATCGCATCCAAAAGCCCAATTATCCATTTTGCCTTTAAATGAATTTGGAATTTCATCTTTTAGTTCAATAGTTAAATAGCTAATACACTTGCTGCCATCTACTACGTAGGGCTCAGAAATAGCCTCGGTTGGGCAGGCATCAATACAGCGCGAACAAGTTCCGCAATAATCAGTTATAGCACTGTCGTATTCTAATTCTACATCAATAATTAATTCGGCAATAAAAAAAAACGAACCATTTTTTGTGGTAATTAAATTGCTATTTTTTCCTACCCAACCTAAACCACTTTTTGATGCCCACACCTTATCCATTACAGGTGCACTATCTACAAAAGCTTTACCATTAATATTGCCAATTTTTTGTTGAAGCGAGAATAAAAATTCATGTAATTTATTTTTTATTACCTCGTGATAATCGTTGCCGTATGCATACTTACTAATTTTAGGCGCGTTTAAATTTTGATTTTGACTTGGATAATAATTGTACAACAACGAAATAACTGATTTTGCCCCATCTACCAGCAATGTTGGGTTAAGGCGTTTGTCAAAATAATTCTCCATGTACTGCATTTGTCCGTGCTTGTTAGCATTTAGCCATTTTTCTAATCGTGGGGCTTCGTCTTCCAAAAACTCAGCTTTGCTAATACCACAATAATCAAAATTAAGCCGTTTGGCTTCTTTCTTAATAAATTGGGTGTATGTTTGTTTTAAAGAGTTCAAAATGTAAATACTATTTTCTTATCAGGATTATTAACCTTTACACTTTTTTTAATTCCGTTTAATTCAAAATGTACAATGTTCATTTGATCTTTTAAATAATCATAAAGCAAATTGTTTTCGACATCAATTGTTTTAGGAATAGCACAATTTTTAATTTCAATGTACGTAAATATCGCTTCTTCCTCTTTCTCATAGCCTATAATAGAAATAGTTTTAAGTTCGCCATTTACTTTTAAATAAAAATGTTTTGTAATGTAATCTATAATAATTTTTTTAATTGCTTCTTTATTTCCCGAATTAATTAAGTCTATTGGTTGCTTGTAAATTTTTTTAAGTGCATTTTCAAAATCATTTGTAAATAACTTTACCGAACCTTGTATGCTTTTTTCAGAAGGATTATATTTTAAGTCAACCACACCTAAATAAAATGGGTGTTTAAAAGATAGAATACACAAAACACTTACAAATAGAAAAAACTTATACATAACAAATTACTAAATTACAAAAACATTATTTTACAATGCATTATTTTAATTTTGTAGAATTATTAATACATTGCCTAAATTTTCCGTATGAACAAAAACAACCAACTGCAAAAACTAAATATTGTTATAATTTTTAATGTATTATTTTTTTTAATAACCACTAATTTTAGTTCCCAAAACATTCAAAATAATCCTAAATCTAACCATGGAAATAAATTTGAACAATTAGGTACAATATTACCAACTCCAAACGAACAGAGAACAGCAAGCGGCGCGCCAGGAAACAAATACTGGCAACAACGTGCAGATTATAATATTGATGTAACATTGGATGAAAAAAATCTTTCAATAATTGGTACAGAAACTGTGACCTATTTTAATAATAGCCCCGACGCTTTAAATTACCTATGGTTGCAGTTAGATGAAAATGAACACGACCCTAAAAGCGAAAGTAATTATTTTGATGGAAACACATTAAACGAACCGGTTACTGAACAAGCCCTTGCTGGTTTAGAAAAAAAACATTTAAATGGTTTAGGTGATAAAATAGATGCAGTTACAGATGAATTGGGAAAAAAAATAAATTTTACTATCAATCAAACTATGATGCGTATTGATTTACCGAAGGCGTTGGCAGCAAAGAGCAAGCAAAAATTTATTGTAAAATGGCATTATAAAATGATTGAACGCACCAAATACGGAGGTCGTGGAGGTTACGAGTATTTTTCTGAAGACGGTAATTGTTTATTTACTTTAACACAATGGTATCCACGTATGTGTGTCTACAGCGATTTTCACGGTTGGCAAAATAAACAATTTACTGGTCGTGGAGAGTTTGCATTAGCTTTTGGAAACTATGTGGTAAAAATGACAGTGCCTGCCGACCATTTGGTGTGTAGCACTGGCGAGTGCCAAAACTATGCAAAAGTATTAAATACTGAACAATTAGCACGCTGGCAAAAAGCACAAACAGCTACAGAGCCTATAGAAATTGGGCTTTTAGAAGATGCTAAAAAAGCTGAGCAAAGTAAAAGTACTACTACAAAAACTTGGGTTTTTAAAGCTGATAGTGTGCGCGATTTTGCTTGGGGAAGCAGTCGAAAATACATTTGGGATGCCATGCCAATTAAGGTCGAAAACAAAAAAATAATGTGTATGAGTTTTTATCCAAAAGAGGCTTATAATTTGTATCGCAAATATTCAACAAAAGTTGTAGCACATACTATTAAAACGTATTCAAAATATACCATTCCTTATTCCTACCCAGTAGCACAAAGTATTGAAGCCGCTAATGGAATGGAATACCCTATGATTTGTTTTAATTTTGGAAGAACTGAAAAAGACGGCACTTATACTGAAGGCTCTAAAAACGGAATGATTTTAGTAATTATTCATGAGGTAGGACATAACTTTTTTCCGATGATAATTAATAGCGACGAACGCCAATGGAGTTGGATGGATGAAGGGTTAAACACTTTTATGCAGTTTATAACCGAACAAGAGTTTGATGTCAATTACCCATCGGGACGAGGACCAGCGCACAAAATGGTAGATTATATGCGTTTACCAAAAAGTTATTTGGAACCCATTATGGTTAATAGCGAAAACATAAATAATTTTGGTGCCAATGCTTATGGTAAGCCCGCAACGGCTTTAACTATTTTGCGAGAAACAATTATGGGTCGCGAATTATTTGATTTTGCTTTTAAACAATATTGCACCCGATGGGCCTTTAAACACCCCGAGCCAGCTGATTTTTTTAGAAGTATGGAAGATGCAAGTGCTGTTGATTTAGATTGGTTTTGGCGTGGTTGGTTTTTTGATACTGACCCCGTAGATGTTAGTATTGATACCGTTAAAGCCTACACAATAAATAAAGGAATTAAAATTCCTTTAAAAATAGATACCGTTTATAACTATCCAAAACAAAACGAATTTGAATTTATTACTCAAATTCGTAATAAACAAAGTGGCTTAAAAGCATTGGTAGATATTGATACTACACTTCGTGATTTTTATTACCATTATAAACCTATGAATGAAATTACTAAGGAGGTAAAAAACAGATTTGATGGTTTAGAAGAATTAAGCGATACAGCGTTTGCCAATTATAATAATAAATTTATTTACGAAATCAAATTTACTAATAAAGGCGGCTTAGTTACGCCATTAATTATTCAGTTTAATTACGAAGATGGAACGCGAGAAATAGAGCGAATAAATGCCTACGTATGGCGAAAAAATGAAAATAATGTAACCAAAACATTTTTAAAAAATAAAAAAGTAAATACTATACAATTAGACCCATATAAAGAGACTGGAGATATAAATGAAAAAGATAATACTTGGAATATAAAAACTGAACCAAGTAAATTTGATTTGTTTAAAGCTAAAACTACAACTAATGCTCGAGGACAGAGTAATGGTCAAAATCCTATGCAAAAGGCTAAGAAGTAAATTCCTAACATATTATTAACTGATTTAAAATCAATTATTTACAAACTAATTAACATTTTATTCACATTTTTTTAGTATCTTTATTATGTATTAAATTCCTATGAATACAATTGTTATACATATAATTTTTACCGTTATAATCTATGATTAAAAATTACATAAGTATTTTATTTTTATTTTTTGTTTTTAATTCTTTTTCTGTTCGCTGGTATGTGGATGAGGCTTCAAATGTAAGCGATTATTACACACCTAGTTCAATGCCAGGTAACAATTTAAATACAGGTACTTTTACTCAGCCATTTGCTACCGTAAACTTTGCATTAAGCGTTGCAGGCCCTTTTGATACTATTTGTGTAGATGCTGGCGTGTATAACGAAAAAGTAATTGTAAATAAATCTATTTTTATTTTTGGCGCTGGCAATACTCTTACAATTTTTAACGGGGCAAACAAAACCGCATCGGGTGGGGCAGCCTTTACTTTGTTGGCAAATATTACGGTTCATATTCGTAGTTTAGCTACTATTAATAATGATACAGGTATTTTGCATACTTCGGCAGTTGTTGGTAATACATTAGTTACTATTTTTGATAGTTTGGATGTAACTAATAATTTTAGCAACGGCTTACGCTTTAATTCTGTTGCGCTTTTAAATTATTTTAAAATAGATCATTCAACATTTAATTTAAACGATGGAAGTGCAATTGCGCGCGGAATTTTAATTCAAAGTTTAACAGTAGATTCTGGTTTTGTTTTAAACTCACATTTTAATAATAATAGGTTTGTGGGAATAGATTTTAACACACCAAATGCTGTACTTCTTCATAAATTTGTTAAAATAAAAAATTGCTCTATTATTAATACAACTGCGCCAGGTATTGCAATCCAAGGTTATAACAGTGCTTTAATTGAGGATAATATATTAACTAATAATCAGTTTTGTTCTATCGAATTAAAAACCTGTTCTGGTAATTCCAACCCAAGTGGTGCTGGTAGTTTTGTAGTGCAACGCAATTTAATTTCTTTATCTGCACCTTCTATTCAGCGCAGGGATATAGCAGGTATTGCTATTACTAACCGCGATGCAAACATTTCAGGTGGTTCAGGAACACTTACTACCACAGGTATTGTATTAATAGAAAATGAAATAAGTGGCTTTAGAATTTTAAATGTAAATGTAACTACTCCAGCGTACACAGCCGCCGATGTTGCGAATTGGGCACTTGCGCCTTACAGCGGACAAGTACCCGACAGTTTGTTTGATGCCTATGGTATTGTTGTTGAAGGAAACAATCATAAATTAATGCGTAACAAATTAATTAATTGTGAAATTGGTATTCAAGTTCAAGAGGAACCTGCCTTTAGTGGCACAACTGCTGCTATTTCAGATTATTTTGATGCAAATAGAATTTTTAGTGCACCAACAATTAGTGTTGTTACTCAGCGTAATGGTTTTTATTCTTGTCGTTATGCAATGCGAGGAATTAATCTTTCAACTACCTTAGATGCTTCTAATTCTTATTTTGGATATTCGGCAATAGCTTCAGTTACTAATGTAGTTGTGGGTTTAACAGCAATTCCTATTTTACCATTTCCAGTTATTAATCCACATTTTACAACTATAAATCCATTAAAACCTAGTGGAATAATTGATTTTAGTCCCTGGATAAAAAACAATACAGATGCCGCGGCAATAGGTTATCAAGGCGATTTAACATATTTAATTGTAGATCAACGATCGCCTAATTTTGCAAACAGAGGTTATGTGCAAGAAGGGCACGACACTGTTACTGGTGGCAATGTATTAACAGTTGAAATTTCTACAGGAGCTTATAACGAAAGAAATGTTGTAAGTAAAAATGTGCACTACATTGGTGTTTCAAGTCCAACATTAAACACATTAAGTATGCAAGGTTTAGCCGATACACTTTATATAGATGCAGGTTTTGAATTAAAAGATAGTTTAATTTGTAATAATGGTGTAATTACTACAAGTGCAACAAGCACTATTTTATTAAAAGAACCATGCGTAAGCGATTTAGGAACACCCACATCTTTTGTTAACGGGCCTTTAAATGCTGAGCGGACTAGCACAGGCTCGTTTACTCTTAATTTACCTGTTGGTAAACAGTTAGTTGGCAATCGATTTATAAAATTAGAACTCATTCAAACTAACCCAAGTTTAACTTCTTACCAAAGCGAATATTTTGGCTTGGGGGCGCCTACATTAGCTATTAATGTACCTATTACAAGTACTTGGGTGCCACAATCGTATTGGTTTATAAATGATGGTGGTGCAAGTAATTTCTCGAATCCACTTATTACTTTAAATTATAATACAAACGATTATCCAACTTCAGCAGCCCACACAATAGCTAAACGCATAACAACACCAAGTATAGCTTGGGATTATATAAAAGAATTATCGCCAATGTTTTCGGCAACTTCGGGTACAGTAAACAACTCTGTTTCGCAAAATACAAAGTTTACTCAAATGGGACAGTTTGCAATTGCACCAATTAGTTTATGTCCTTCGGTCAGCTTTGCTACAGCTACTATTATCTGTGTTGGTAATACTATTAGCCCTGTAAATACTACTACTGCTAGTGCAACAAGTACCATTGTTTCTTATACCTGGAATTTTGGCGATGGCTCTCCAAATGTTGTGCAAACAGGTAGTTTTGTTGCGCCCTTTCCAACAAGTAATCCAACTATAGCGCCTCATACATTTTCAACAGCTAGTACTTTTACCGTAAAATTAATTGCATTAAATGATTTAGGTTGTAAAGATTCTGCCTTAGTTTTAGTAAATGTAAACCCTCTGCCAACAGGCGCTGTAGCACCAAACGGTACTTACAGTTTATGTTTAAACGATAGTGTGTTAGTAAATGCAATAAGTTTTAGCAGTTATACTTGGGCTGCAATACCAACGCTAACTACCGTTAGCACAACTACTTTAATGATTAAAACACCTGGTAAATATTTTGTACAATTAAGTAATATTTTTGGTTGTACAGCTACCAGCGATACTCTAAACGTTATAAATGTAAATTGCATTAGCTACATTGGTGTTAGCAAAGCTCTTACAAAAACCGAAAAACTAAATAGTACCGATTATGCTTTAAGTTTTAGGATTAAGGCAGTAAACTATGGCAATTCAGCTTTAACTAATATTAATTTAAACGAAAATTTAAATGCTACTTTTCCTTTACCAACAACTTTTACGGTTACTAGTAAAAACACATTGGTAGGTAATTTTATTATAAATCCTTTGTTTGATGGAAATACCGTTACTAGTTTATTATCAATAGTTTCAAATTCTTTAGCGATAAACGATAGCTCGGTAATTAATATTGATGTAACTGTTCGTCCAAGCAACCAAACTCAATTTAATAATTTAGTGTTTGCGATAGCTACCTCTACAAGCGGCGTTATAACTGATACTTCTGTTTCAGGCTATAATCCCGATCCTGATGCCAACGGAATTCCTGATGAAACCCAACCAACTCCAATATTATTAATTGGCGATTTGATTATTGCTGGTGGCTTTTCGCCTGACGGAGACAATATAAACGACTTTTTTGTAATACAAGGTTTGGAAGCCTATCCTGATAATGAATTACAAATTTTTAATCGCTGGGGTAATACTGTTTACAATAAAAAATCATATAATAGCACAGATTATTGGAATGGAAATCCGAATGTAGGTGGGTTATTACCCGGAAACAAAGTACCCATAGGCACTTATTACTATATTTTAAAATTAAATGCTAACGATAAACCAATTACAGGTTATCTTACTATTAAATATTAATTAACATGAGAAAAATTATTATATTATTATTTAGCTTTAATGCGATGTTTGTAAAAGCGCAATTTGACCCTCAGTTTACACAATATATGTATAATGAAAGTTTTATAAATCCTGCATACGCTGGTGCTCACGATGCCCTAAGCATGACTGGTTTAGCTCGTAAACAATGGGTTGGCTTTGCAGGTGCGCCTACCAATGTTACATTTAGTGCACATACACCAATTGCTAATGATAAATTAGGTATTGGTATAAATTTTATGAACGAAAGCATTGGCATTATGTACCGCAATATGGCTATGGTTAATTTAGCTTACCGTTTAAAGTTAGGCGAAGGTAAATTATGTTTTGGATTACAAGCAGGTGCTACTGGTTTTACTGAGCGTTTAAGTCAAGTAACTAACATACAAGCTAATGATAATAATTTTACTCAAAGTACGCCTTTGTTGTTTGGCCCTAATTTAGGTGGCGGATTATATTATTATACAAAAAAATGGTATGTTGGTTTTTCTGCGCCCCGAATGTTAGTAAATACATCACTAAGTAATGCAGTAAGTACTAAATTTGCGGCAAGTAGTTTATCATATTTTTTAACTGCTGGTTACGTATTTACAATAAACTACGATTTAAAATTAAAACCAACTATAATGATAAAAGCGGCACAGGGTGCGCCTATACAACCCGAAGTTAATTTACACGCTATTGTTAAAGATGTATTTTGGATAGGAGCCGCATACCGCCATAACGATTGTGTGGCTGCTTTGGTTGGCCTTCAGGCAAATGCACAATTTAGAATAGGTTACAGTTACGATTTTACATTAAGTAAATTGCAAAAATATAATAGCGGAAGCCATGAAATTATGCTGAATTATATTTTTAAATACAAAAATAAAAATTTTACAAGTCCACGATTTTTTTAAAAATAAACTATTTATATGCTTAAAAAATTACCCTATATCTTATTAATTTTGATGCTAAATTTTAAATTTGGAGTTGCACAAACATCCACTAAAAAATTAATTAAAGCCGATAAATTATTTATAAAATTGGCTTATGCCGATGCGGCTGAAGCTTATGAAGTATATTTGAAAAAAAATCCTAAAGATTTTTATGCCTCAAGGCAAGCGGCAATTTGCTTTACAAAAGTAAACGACCAAAGTAAAGCTATTGATCATTGGCCAAATGTTATTGAAAATAGCCAAGCAACTGATGTTGATAAATTTGCCTATGCAAAATGCCTATTAGCAAATTACAGAAACGAAGACGCAAAAAAAATATTTACAACATTAAAAAACAGTTCCGATAAAACCATAGCAATATGGTGCAAGGCATTTGAAAATATTAATATTTTTTATGAAGATTCTTCACTTTGCAAAGTAATTGAAATTAATGGCGTAAATACTACTAAGCCCGAGTTTGCACCTGTAATTTTTAAATCACAATTAGTTTACTTAACCGAACCTAAAAAAAATAGTCCTATAAATATTTCTAATGCTTGGTCAAACGATCGTTTTTATCAATTTAATTCTGCCGAACGAAAAGATACTTTAAATTTTACCGATCCTAAAATATTTAATAAACATATTCAGTCAAAAAAAATTAATGGGCCTATGTGTTTTTCGCCCGACGATTCAACAATGTATTTTACGCGATCTGCTTCAAAAGCCGATATGAAAAAAGCAACTGTAAAAACCGGAAATTATAAATTACAAATTTATTTTACACGTATGAATACCTTTGGCGATGCACATCCAGAAGTGTTACCTTTTATCTATAACTCACCTGATTATGATTGTATGCATCCATGCTTAAGTAAAAATGGTAAAAAACTATATTTTTCGAGTGATATGCCAGGTACTTTAGGTGGTAAAGATATTTATGTATGTGAATGGGATAAAGGCGCTTGGGGCAAACCATTAAATTTAGGACCCGAAATAAATACTATTGGTAATGAAATTTTTCCACATATTACTGATGAAGGTATTTTGTTTTTTACAAGCGATACACGCCCTGGTTTAGGTGGTTTAGATGTGTTTTTTGCCGATCCTAAAAAAAATGTTAACTCTTATTACGAAGCTGAAAATGCTGGCGCTACTATTAATACACAATTTGATGATTTTGCAATTTACGTTAAAAAAGGTGGTAGAACAGGATATTTAAGCAGTAATAGAAAAAATAGTTACCGCGACGACGATATTTTTTATTTTGTAAATAATAAACCCAAATCATTTGACGCTAAATTAAAGTTTGTTGATTCCTTAACAAACGATCAAATTTCAGTTAGTTTTTCACTTACAACAACTAAAGATAATTTTACCGAAAAATTGGATAGCGGAAAATACTTTACAATGCGCGTTAAGGCTAATCAAGAAATTTATGTAAATGCAACTGCTAAAAATTATAAGTTAAAAGTTATTACTCAAAAAATCTTTTTTACCGATAGTATTATAATTATTGGTTTGGCTTTAAAATCACAAAAATCTATTAAAGGTAAAATTTTAGATAAAGAAAGTAACTTACCAATTGCAGGTGTAAAAGTGGCAATTTACGATGAGTTTGGAAACAAATTTTTAGATGTTGTTACTGATACTACCGGTAATTACTACGCAAGTAATTTGCCTTTAGATAAAGCTTTGTTTATTGGATCGGAGAAACGTCCTGATTATTTTAGCAACACTGAAAAATTTTTTATAAGAAAAGATAGCGACTTGGTAAAAAATATTTACACACAAAAAATTGTGGTTGGGAAAGCAATTAAAGTAGATAATATTTATTTTGACAAGGGTAAGTTTAATATTAGAGCCGATGCTGCCATTGAGTTAGATAAGCTGGTGCAGTTAATGAAAGATAACCCCGATATTATTATCGAGTTAAGTTCGCATACCGATTGTCAAGGGGCTGCAAAAGCTAATTTATCTTTATCTGATAAACGTGCAAAATCAAGTACTGCCTATATAATTGGCAAAGGCATTTCTAAAAACCGTATTAATGGCAAAGGTTATGGTGAAGGTAAATTACTAAACAATTGTGCTTGCGAAGGCAAAGTAGAAAGTAAATGTAGCGAAACTGAACAAGCAGTTAACCGCCGTGCCGAATTTAAAGTAACAGGATTTGTTGCTCCAAAAAAGACTGTAGAAAATAAATCTACAAAAAAAGGGAAGAAATAATTAATGCAGTTACAAACAAATGATACAATCGTTGCTTTGGCTACAGCGCATGGCAATGCTGCCATTGCTGTTATTCGCCTTAGTGGCTTAAATGCAATAACTGTAGTAGAACCGTTTTTTTATAATAAAAATTTAATAAATAAAAACTTAAGTAATAAAAAATCACATACAGTTCATTTTGGTATTATTTATTATCAAAACGTTATAATTGACGAAGTTTTAATTACAATTTTTAAAGATGCAAATTCTTACACCGGACAAAATAGTGTTGAAGTAAGTTGTCATGGTTCTGTTTTTATACAACAGCAATTAATACAATTATTTTTAAGTAACGGCGCACGAATGGCTACTGCGGGTGAGTTTACACTACGTGCCTTTTTAAACGGAAAATTAGATTTAAGCCAGGCCGAAGCTGTGGCCGATTTAATTGCAAGCAACTCTGCCTTATCTCATCAAGTAGCTATGCAGCAAATGCGTGGTGGCTTTAGCAGTAAAATTAAAACCTTGCGTGATAATTTAATCAGTTTTGCATCACTAATTGAATTAGAATTAGATTTTAGCGAAGAAGATGTTGAGTTTGCTAACCGAAGTGATTTAAGAAATTTAATAGTTACCATAACTGGCATTATTCAAAAATTAATTGGAAGTTTTGAAGTGGGTAATGTTATAAAAAATGGAATACCTGTTGCCATTGTTGGGAAACCAAATGCTGGTAAATCAACTTTACTAAATGTATTGTTAGATGATGATAGAGCCATTGTTAGCGAAATACCAGGAACTACCCGGGACATTATTGAAGATGAAATTACAATTGATGGCGTTTTGTTTCGATTTATTGATACCGCAGGTTTACGCACAACTACAGATGTAATTGAGCAAATTGGTGTGAACAAGGCATTTGAAGTTATTAAAAAATCGGCAATCATAATTTATTTATTCGACTGTCATGAATTAAGCAGTGGCGATTTAAAATTAGAAATTGAATTATTAAAAGATTACATTGGTACTTCGCAATTGGTGATTGTAGCTAATAAAATTGATGTAGAAGATTTATTAGAGTTGAAAAAAGAGTTTATTAATTATCCTCAAATTATTTACATATCTGCCAAAGAGCATAAATACATTGATGATTTAAAACTGAAACTATTAAATTTATTTGATACTCGCACTGTTGATGCCACAGATACAATAGTTACCAATGCGCGCCATGTTAATTCATTAAAAAAGGCGAATATAGCTTTACTAAAAGTACATGAAGGATTAAAAAATAATATTGTTGGCGATTTGTTAGCTTTAGATATACGTTATACTTTGGATGAATTGGGTAGTATAACAGGCGAAGTAACAAACGAAAATCTGCTTGATTCTATCTTTACAAAGTTTTGCATTGGCAAATAATTCAATTTTATTAAAATTTTATTTTAGAATAATTTTTTAGTTATAATTTTTTTTTATATTTAAACTCTAAAAAATATATTATATGAATCCAACAGATGGAAATACACCAACTCCTTTAGATAACTCATCAAATCAATTTAATAATTTTAACCAAAATTTTAGTACCCAAAAAGTACTGCCAAATAGTATTGGCATATTAGTTTTAGGCATTTGTTCGATTGTATTTTGTTGGTGCTATGGCATTGTATCAATTATTTTAGCAATAGTTTCTCTGGTATTAGCTAATGGAGCTCAAAAATTATATATCGAAAATCCAGATACCTATACTTTGGCTTCATACAAAAATATGAAAGCAGGTAAAATTTGCGCTATTGTTGGTTTATGTTTAGCTGGTTTATTTATATTATATTTAATTGTTATGGTAGCTTTATTTGGTACTTTAGCCTTCAACTTAGCTAAAATGGGTGCTATGCACTAAATTAAATGTGAAAATAGTTGATTTTTTAGAACGCAATTTATTTTCTTGTACAATAAAAAGTTTAACAGGATCAGATTGTCCTGGCTGTGGCATGCAGCGTGCATTTATAGAGTTATTAAAAGGTAATTTTGAAGAAAGTTTTACTCACAATTCAAGTTTATTGCCATTTTTAATTACTATTTTTTTTACAGTTAGTCATTTAATTTTTGGTTATAAAAATGGCGCACGTATTATAGTAATTTTATTTAGTTTTACTGTATTGGTAATGTTATGTCAGTTTGTAATTAAAATGATATACAGGTTTTAATTTGTTGGTTGGATTCGTTTTTTTATTTAGGTTCTTTGTCACTATATTTATCTTTGTATATAGTATGAGCAGTTTAAGCATTTATAATTTTTTTTATAATAATTATTCGTAGTAATAAATAATGAAATTACAGATTATTTTGTAAACTTAAAACGTAAAATTATAATTTGAGGGTGTGTGGGTTAAGTATTTTATTTTAGGCAATGTTAGGAATATTAGATTATTTAAGATATTTATTTAATCCTGCAGTATTCTTAATAAATCGTTGTTCATGTAAAATACTTCACGACCATCTTCGTTGGCAGATAACACGCCTAGCTTAACTAATTGTTTCATATATTTTGTAAGTGTGGTTCGACTTGTAGCACCTGTAATTTCGCCAACTAATTTTTGTTTAATATAAGGTTGCGAAAATAGTGCTTGATTTAATTCGAGGCTGTACCACTTTAATTTTTTTTGTGTGTATTTATAAGTGGTATCCATTTGTGCTAAAATTTCATCAATTTTTTGGTTGGAAAGTTGCGCTGTACTTTCAACTGCTTTAAGCATATAAATTATCCAAGGTTTCCAAGCTTGACGCTGAGTTACCCCCGATAATAGGTAATAATAATCATCTTTATGTGTAATTATGTATTTACTTAAATAGAGTACAGGATGTGATAATAATTTTTGATTTACCAAATACAATAAATTTAATATGCGGCCAGTGCGCCCATTACCATCTGTAAACGGATGAATAGCTTCGAATTGATAATGCGCTATTACCATTTTAAGTAAGGGGTCAAACTCATTAGTTGTATTTAAAAAAGCAAATAAATTTGTTAGTTTTTGTTCAATTAATACAGAACCGCGTGGGGGAGTATAAATAATTTCACCTGCTTTAATTTCGCTTTGTCCACGTTTTATAACTACTTGCGATTGCGGCGGGCGAATACCTTGCTTAGTATTTTTAATTTGTTGAAAAATTTTAATAGCAATTGTTTTATCAAATTTTTGTTTTTTTAAAAGTACATTATAGCCATTCCAAAGTGCTTCGCGGTAACGCAATACTTCTTTAGTAGCGGGGTTTGCGCCATCTTCTTTAATTGTATCTGATACTGCTTTATATAATTCATCTTCGGTGGTAAAAATATTTTCAATAGCAGTTGAACTTTGCGCCTCTTGTAACGAAATGGTATTAACTAATATTGTTGGGTTTGGAATACGTAATATATTTTTATTTAGTTCGGCTAATGCGCGCGAAGCTAAGCCCCACTTAATCAATATTTCTTTATCAATTATATCTTCAGAGGGCGGAAGAAGTGGTAAGTTATTATAGGGTAAATTTCGGTCGTATTTACTTTTTTTTAATGTGTTCATATTTTTATTTAAATTGGACATATTACAAATATATGTTCATTTTTTGGGTATAAAAAATTATATGTTCACTTTTTTATTAAAACTGAACATATAGCTAAAACATGTTCAGTTTTGGGAATCTATATTTTATATGTTCATTATTTAAATAAAAATGGACATATTAGTTAAATATGTCCATTTTTTTAATCGGTCTTTTTACACCTAACTTATTTATCTATAAGCCAAGCAGTTTCACTATCTTTTGCTGTATTTATAATGGCTGCAAATAAACAGTTATGTTAGGCTCATCAATAGTAAAATTTAACATATAAGGTAATTTTTTACTAAGCGGCAAACACCTAACATTACTGTATCTAATAGCAAAAAAAGGATTTTTTTGTAATACTGAAATGCAGGCATCAAACATATCTAACAAACGTTTTGCTTTAGCTTCTCATTTAATAGGATGATAGGCAACAGCATTATCTAACTCCAAATAAACATCAGGATGAATGCTAACATTAAAAGCCATACTTTTTCTTTAATTTTTTTCGAGCATCTATAAAGGGAATATACTCCTGTGGCTTAGTGTTTTTAATTCGGGTTAGCACTAATTATTGGTGTGCTTTTGGTATTGGTGTATCATTTATTTCTTCAACACTACTTACATAATTAAGGCTTTTTAAAAACTCTGCTAATAAAGTAGCTTTAGAATTGTTTTTAATATTTAATAATAACTGCATAAGTAAAAAAATTTGTATTGGGTTATAACAAATTTAAGAATTATATTTTTTAGTTGAAAGTGGCTTGTTAATTGTAGAATTATAAATTCTCTGCCTAAGTTTATGTATTATCTTAATAATGTATTTTAATCTTGCAATTAAATTTTCATATATTTTTGAGTAATTTGTTATATTACTGCAAATCAACGCAATTAAAGGTTATCAACCATTTATTGTTAATTAACAGCTGTTTAAAACTCCAACCAAATGTTAATTCATTTTTAGTGTTAACTGCTTGATTATAGGTAGTTTTACAATAATGAAATAAAAAACCCCTCAGGGTCTAAGTCAGAAGGGTTATTTATTTTTATAACAGGTGGTGTAGTAGCAATGGTAAAAACGTTAGCCTGATATGCTAAAATTTTTGGTTCAAATCCAAACTCCACTCTTAAATAAAAAGCTATCTATTAAGGTAGCTTTTTTATTTAAATCAAATTTACATACTTTTTAAATACATACTATCTTTTTGTTGGTAAATCAAGCTTTTGTTTATAAAATGCTTTAAAGTTTTTTCGAGTATTCTTAACTTATTCATTTTAATTTAATAGAAATCAACATGTTATAATGGTTTATTTAAATTAAGTATATAAATATTAATAAATCCTATTTAATATAAATAATATTCAGTTTTTTATTTATTAAACCCGTTTTTTATAACTTAACTTCAAAAACTACTTACCCGCCACCTTCTGCTCTTTACTCTTCACTACTTTAATCCAAAAACCTTTGGTGCGGGCAAATACGCTGTTATCGTACATAGCCTCGGCATTTACAGCTGGTAAATAATACTTGCCTTCGTAAGAGGCATTTAAGCTAATGTTAAAGGTTTTGCTTTGGTTACTTGCCAAATCAAAATAGGTTAACACTTTATCATCTTTAATATCCTGATACGTATAATTACTATTTTTTAATAGTTCTTCGTTATTATCCATTCGGGCGTTGTGTATTTCCCATCCCGCAGGCACATAATTCATTAATGCCAAGTTTTTTACTTCGCCCACCATACCTAAATTTCTAATAGTTACACTCATTAAAAAGTCTGTCCCCTGCACTAATTCGTCAACTGCTAAAGTGTTACCGGCTTTGTCTTTATAACTCACTTCGGTGGTAATATTATTGTTACCTGCTTCTTCGCTACCAATAGCTGGTTTACCGCGGGTAATTAAACGGGCATATAACATGCCTTTGCCTTTGTTATCAATTTCAAAATTACCACTCATTGATGTTTTATAATCAATTGCTATTTGTGTAATGGCAGCATTGCCCTTTAAAATATAATCTTTTCCGTTAATTTTAACGTTAGCTTGCATTGCGCTTGGATTGCCATACTTTTTAATAAATGTACTTATAGCCACTAAGCCATATGCTGTAGTTTGTGTACTTAACCAATTTTTAGAGGCTAAAAAACCTGCCACTTTTTTAATTTGTGCATAGGCTTGTTGTTTTTTACCCATTAAAGATAGAGCTTCTAAAATCATTGCTTGGTCGCGGTCGCCACTACCATAAGTGTAATAATTATAGGTGTATGGATTAACTTGGTATGAAGCTTTGCTAATTAATTTTTCGGCTTCGCCAACCTGACCAATAAGTGCATAGGCACTTGCTAATAGCCACTTACTATTATTGGTTAAATTACTATACTCACGCAAGCGGTTCATAGCACTTAAAGCAGGGTTACCGCTTATTGAAAGCACATATAAGCGATACGCCTGTAATTCGTCATTCGCATAATTTGAATTTTTATTGACTTCAAAATTATTGGCGGTAGTTTGCATAAAGTTTAACCAGTCTTTTTTAAAACCTTGTGGTAAGGTGTAGCCTTTCTTTTCAGCTAACATCATAAAATGCCCAGCATAACTTGTGCCCCAATCGTTTACATCTGCACTACCTTGCCAGTAGCTTAAACCACCTACTGCCGTTTGAAACTTACGTAACTCATTAATACCCGCTTTTATATTACGCTCGGTTTCTGTTTTTTGAATAGGAGTTAAATCCATTATATCGCTTAAGTACAATTGCGCAAATGTTTGCGATGTAATTTGCTCTACACAGCCGTGCGGATAAGAAATTAAATAATGTAAACGTTCATCTAAATTAATTGGCGGAATTGTAGATAATTCTAACACGCCTTTATTAGTGCCTTGCAAGCCGGTTGCCTTGTAGTTTTCTTTAATTGACTTTCCACCATCAACATAAAAATCAGTTATTGAAGTTTGATATGGATTTGGATTTCTTACATCTAATTCAATATCATAAGTGGCTGTATTGCCGCCGCCTGTTGCTGTAATTTTTACTTTTGCTATACCAGTTGTGTTTTTTACTTTTAAATCGAAGGCAACTAATTTTTCGTCATTTTTGCCAATGTTTACCGATTTCATAGTTTGACCAACAGTTTGTAATAAACCATTTACTTCAATTTTCACATCTGTTTTACCAACATTTTTATCTCCACCAAAAATAGAAATTGGTAATTTTACTTCTTCGGTAATACTTAACACACGCGGCAGTGTTCCTAAAATCATTAACGGTGCTTTTACAGGCGTTGTTTTTTCTGCAATGCCGTAAGCGCCTTTTTCACCTGCAATTACCATTGTTCTAACCGAACCAACATACATTGGCATTGTAAAATTGATTGATTTTTTCTCGCCTTTATTTATATGGAACGGACCAAAAAACTTAACCATTGGTTTAAAACGATTTGCTTTTGCGCCGTCTTCGTCCATTTCGCTACCGTCGCCACCAATACTTAAAATACGTTCTAAATCTGCGCCAAATGCACCAATAACGTTATCATAAATGTCCCAAGTTTTTACACCTAAGGCCTCTTTTGAATAAAATATATTGTATGGATTTGGTGTTTTAAATCGTGTAATGTCTAATAAACCTTCGTCAACAACAGCCACAGTAAATACCATCTCTCTATCATTTTCTTCGCTTACCGTAATGTTTACATTTTTTTCAGGCATTAGCACATCTGCCATTAAAATTTTTGGTTTTAAATGTGTTTCCGGATCATCTACTGTTATTGGCACCACACCGTATAACCGAATCGGTAAATCGTTAGTGCGGCTGTGAGGTTGCATTAAACTTACATTCACATAAACGTTAGGTGCCATTTCGGGTTTTACTTTAAATTTAAAAACAGTGTTGCCTTTTTCGGTATCTAGCCAATGTGCTTCTAAAACTTTACTACCGTTTTCGATAGTTACTAGCGCCCTGCCACTTTGCGGGGTAGGAATGTTTACTATAACCTCCTCATTGGTTTTGTACTTGGTTTTGTCGGTGCTGAAATGAAGCATATTTGAAATGATTTTGTTGTCAGTTCCACCATCTCGGTCCATCCAATTAGCCCAATCAAAATAGGTTACTTGGCTTGCAGAGTGCCCACTTTCTAAATCAATAACGCGAATTAAATAACGTCCCCAGTCGTTTTGTTTGATGTTAACTTTTACATTGGCTTTTCCATTGCTCGATGTTATAGTTTCAACTTGAACGGGCTTGTGGTATTCATCACTTACGTAGTTGGCTAAATCATAGTTATACTGATCCCACCACCAACGCCAATCTAATTTATATAATTCGAATTTTAATGAGCGAGAGGCTGATTTACCATTGTAATCAACAGTTGCAATTTCAATTTGATGTTGTTTGCCTGTATATAAAATACCTGTGTTGTTTTCGCCTTTAGGTAATTTAATACCGATATAATAATCGTATGGAGAATAATTAATAGAGAATCTATCAACGCTAAATGCACCGCCTTGTTCAAATACACGGGTTGTGAAATTAGCTTTTAAAAAGCCTGGTGCATTTTTTTTCACATCAATGTTTAAAGGGAAGTTCGTGTTTCCATTATCATCTACTTTGCCATCAAAAATAGTAATGCTTTGCGATTCGAAACGCTGTGTGGCATCGTTAAAATTATACGCGTCATATTTTGGAAACTCGGTATTTATGGTAGTTAATGCCACATTAATATTTGCTGCTAAATTATGCGCCACAGCGCCTGTTAACCAAGCGGTGTGCAAACTAACAGTTTCTGACTTGGTGCCAAATAATAATTTATTGTCGCCTGCGTTTATTTCAATTTTTAAACGGTTAGGCATAATGGTTTCTATACGAATACTTTTGTAAAACTTAATAGAACCAATTTTAACTTCCGCGTTCCATAAACCTGTTGGGGCATTTTTATCGGTAGCGCAAGTAAAATTATAAAAACCGTTAACACTTTTTGTGCTTAATAAACGTTTGGTTAATTGCCCTTGCGGATTAGTTAAATCAAATACAACTGGGTGATTGGCAGGAATAGAGCCTAATTTATCTTCTAAAATAAAATTTAAAAATAAACTATCTCCTGGACGCCAAACGCCACGTTCGCCATAAATAAATCCTTTTACGCCTTTTTTAATGGCATCGCCGCTAACATCGTACATACTTAATGATAGGGAAGCACCATCATCTAAACGTAAATAAGCACGTTGATTATCTTTTTTTGCAATAATAAAAGCGGGCTTAGCTTTTGGTGTAATAAACGTTTGTCCGTCAGCATTAGTTTTTGCGGTTTGTATTAATTGTTTTTGAAAATCATACAATTCAATATTAACATCATTAATTGGTTTTGTTGTTATTAAATCAGAAACAACTGCAAACAAACTTCCATCGTTACCTTTTTTAAGCGTTAAGCCTAAATCGCTTGCTAAAATATTTTTTGATACAGTACGCTCGTATTGTCGGTAGTAGTAATTTTTACAAGGATTATCTCTATCTTCATAATTGCTGTCATCATAATCACCTTCTTCGTAATTGTAACCACCGCCATAATAATCATCATAATAATAACCAAAATATGTTTGCTCATCTTCTTCGGTAGGTTGTTTAATTTCCTCCATCTCATCTCGATAACTATTGGAATTTTCGTTGCCGCCCAAACATGGATAAGTTGAATAAGCTTTTTTAATAGAGAAAGTAACTCGGTAAATAGCGCCAGGCTCAGGTTTAATTAAAGTACTAATATCTAAGGCTGATTTTTTCCAAACGCTAAAATCAGCTGGATTTGTAATGCCCAAGTTAATACGTTTTTCGATAATTTTTTTACCAACTTGCGCTAAGTTGTTTCCGCCATTCATATCATTACTTTGTAAAAATTGCAGAATATTGTTTTCGTAAATACGTACAATTTTTACGTCGATTGATTTTAAATTAACTGTTTCAAAAGGAATAGTTAAACTATTTGTAGAGGGCAAAATAGTGCCATCGCCAACAAAACGTACCGCAGGTTTTACCTCATTAAACACAATATTGTGTTCAGATTTTAAACTAATAATTTGCCCTTTGCCATCGCGAATACCTTCGTTAACAGTTAATATGTAGGATCCAGATTTAGTTTCGGTAGGATAAAGTAATACTTGATTATTAGTAACGATGTATTTTAAATCTTTTATACCCGCTAATGTTATCAAGCCTTCCAAAGATTGATTTTGATCTAACGGATTTGAAAAAGTAATTTGTATAAATTGTTCGGCGTCATTTACCAATTTGGTATTTAATAATTGAAATTTTGATTTTTGAGTAATATCAAAAGTTTTAGAAAATGTGTAAGGTAAATTTAAAGCAGTTGCATTACAATTTAAAAGTAATTTAGCTTCGCCAGTATTAGGGCGTTCAATACTATCAATAGTAAATTTGTGGGAAGTGCCTTGCTCGTTATGAGTCCATTTTATATTTATATTTTTGTTATCAATTTTTGCATTTACTGTTTTTTCGATGTTTACTACTTCAGCAAAATCTGCTGTAGAAACATTGCCACTTAAACTGTAATAATAATAATCGTTGCTGTTGTATGATTTCAGTTCATTACTTTCTAACTGAATAGATTGTTTGATGGTTTGAAATTGAAACTCAAAATCTTGTAACTCTTTTTTTACTTCAACCAATTTATTTAAATGAAAGGTTGCTTTATAAACCTGCCCGTCTTTTAAACGTTGCTTGGGTTTAAATTCTAGGTTTTGTCCATCTTTCCAAACCAAGGTTCCTTCAATTTCCGGACTAAAAGAAATGTATTCATCTTTTAAAGGCGTATTTAATTCTAAAGCACTATTAAACTCGTTTGCTAACTTTATTTTAATGGTTGATCCTGACGAGATATAACCAGTTGTAAACGCGCTAATAAAATTTGCAAATTCGGGATTAATTTTCGGAGTAAAATTTGCATTGTTACTACTCGAAAGTCTGTTAAATGCATCGCGGTGGTTATAAACAAACACAGTACTTCCTGTAATGGCTACGCCAACGGCCATCCATTTAATTTTTTGTAGCAACATAGTTTTTTTGGAATTTTTGGTTAATATCAATATTCATAATAAATTACAACATATAAACTTGTTTATTTTTATTTTTAACGAAAATTGATATTTAAAATTAACATTTGTACGAAAACTGTAAATTAAAGTTGCTAACAGAATTGTTAGTAAATGTTAAACAAACTACTTTATAACTTTTAGCACTAACCTTATTACAAATAGCAATTACTTAGCTTAAACAATTACTTGCGCAACCAATAATAGCAACCGCAAAATAAACTAAGCATTTGCTAAAACAATTATAGTAATTGCTATAGCTAATTATGCTACTACTAAACTACCCGTATAAATTGTTATATAAAAGGTAACAACTACTAATTAAAAAGTACCACTTGCCACGTAAACGTTATAATTGCTACCAAAAAACGAGAAGAGTTACTAACACTATCTGGCTTTTGAGCCATTACATTAGTTTTAATAAAAACTAAAAGCAATAAATATTTAAAACTATGCTTCAATTTTACTTCTTAATTAATTATTTTAATTCTTCAATTTCTTTTTTAGCTATTTCTAATTGTTTGTTTTGCTCAACTAAATATAAAGTTAATTCTTCAACTTTTTTTGAGAATTAAATTGCAGTTTAACTTTTTAAAAATCAAAAAGTTACTTAGAAATAAATGTACAAAAAATAATCTAACTAACCTAGAGGAAAATATCGCTTGGGTTTAAATTTTTTAGGTTAAGGGCAATTTCGGGAGATTTAACAAAAGACTAATTTTTAATTATTTTATTTATAGAAATTAGTGTGCCAGAATTATTGTAATGGTTTAAAAAATAAATTCCGGCAGGTAATTCGCTAATATCAAAATTAACTTCTACACTTTCGGTTAATATTGTTTTAGTAAACACTAATTGGTTTAATACATTATTTATTTTAAAAGTTGAGTTTTGTAAATTTATTTCAGTTTGGTAAGTAAAAATATTTGTGGTAGGATTTGGAAAAATTTTTGCTGTTATAAATTCTTCATTTTGTTCAAATATTTCTTCACTTCTATTTGAGATTTCTGAATCATCCCCAAAAAAATCTACAGGCGAACCTATTTTATTGTTATCAACCAATTTGTTAGATATATTATTGGGACAAGGGGCAATAATTGCATGGAAATTAGATCCTAATTGCACACTAAAACCCTCTTTTAAAATAATATCGCTAGAGGCTGTATAAATAACATAACTTCCTGATTCAACAACAACATCCCCAATACCATTAATTCCGCCTACATTTTCACCAGCTATCAAAGTTAACCCTGCTTCTTCTTTAAAATTAGAACCTTCAATTGCTAAGGGTGCGTAAGTGTTAAAATCATACTTTTTATTTTGTACTATAAAATAATCATCGCAGGCTAAAAATACTTCTACATCATCTATAAAAACGCCACCGCTTTCAGCTAATAATGCAAGGGTGGTAAATTCATTTGAATTAAAAGTAATATTCCTTTCAACTAATTGAAAATTACAACCAATTAGAGTTGCCCCTGCTTCGAAATTAGCATTACTAAGCTCTTGTATGGTATTGTTATTATCTAACCAATTTGTAGGTCCTTTTTTTGAACCAAAAAACCTAAGTTTGCTTAAATTAAACAAGAATGCGCATCCTTGGGGTATTGGAAAACCAGTTAAATCAGCTGTTTTCCTATGTATTTTATATCTTATTTTGTAAGGGGTGTTAGCCAAAAATTTAGCACCAGAATTTAATGCTACACCCACATTATCTTTTCTTACTCTATTACATTTACCTTTTGTTACAGCAACAGCTAATTTTAAAAATTTACCCGAAGGATTTGACATAATACCACAAACACCAGATGCAAATAAACATTCTGGTAAATTTATCCAAGTTGTAGCAGGTATTTTGCAATTAAGAGCTAATTGGCTAAATTCATGAATTTTCAAATTATCAATAAATTTATTGAAAACGACGGGTCCAGTAGCACAACTTCCAGTATCGGTTTGCAAGCAGGCATCAGTTTTTGGCTATTGTCCACCCCTGTATTTGAGCAACCCTGCGCCAAAAATTGTGCTTGCTTGCTGTTAGCGGTAGTAATTATTCTACTTTATTTCATACTTTACAGTCCAACCTACAGGCAATTTTGGTACAATAACCCAATTCATACTTTGTCCTTGTCTTTTACATAATCCTTTGTCAAATACATAAACTGTAAAGTTATATTTTAAATTTGCTTCGTCCTTTGTAACTTGTCTTTTAAAAGTTACTTTACATTGACCACTTGCAAATTTACCTAATAAAGTATATTGAGAGAAATCAATATTTGGCAAGGTTGTGTAGTTTTGGCAAACACTACTGTTTAAGAGTAATTGGTATTCCGAGTTAGATTGTACTATGTATTCTTGTTGAGGAAGCGTCTGAGGGATACAAGTCCCAAAATCAATGTTGTCAACAATTATACCAGGGTCAATATTCTTTTTTTTACAAGAATAAATTAAGCATAGAAAAGATAAAAATAAAAATATAGTTCTCATTTTATTAGAATTATTTTTTTTGTTTCAAAATAGGTAGGTGTTTTAATCGTATAAAAATAAGTTCCTGAAGCCCATAAATTAGTAATTA
>Ga0163144_10005120_pt1 | contig 29232 bp, 24 predicted proteins | sample OliLak19BULKMAT1_FD_123175 | JGI IMG/M metagenome (GOLD analysis project Ga0163144, IMG submission 123175) | Freshwater microbial mat bacterial communities from Lake Vanda, McMurdo Dry Valleys, Antarctica - Oligotrophic Lake LV.19.BULKMAT1 | ecosystem: Environmental > Aquatic > Freshwater >...
CACAGATATTTCTTTTAAATTGTCTCGTCACTACTACGGTATGGCTGGTTACACTTTTATGATTAATAAATGGAATAAGCTAACGCCAAATGTATTGGTAAAAACAGATGTCTCGGGCACCGCAATTGATGCAAATTTAACTTATATGTGGAGTGATATGATTTGGGTTGGTGGTACCTTCCGCGCTGGTGATGCTGGTGCTGCTTTAATTGGATACCAAAATACTACTGCTAAAGGTTTAACTTACAAAATAGGTTACTCTTACGACTTTACTTTATCTAAAATTAAAGGCTACAGCAGTGGCACGCACGAAATTATAGCTGGTTTTTGCTTAACTCCAAAAGTTAAAAAATTAACATCATATAGCGACCCACGTTTTTTAAATTAATAATTATTGTAACCTTTTAATAAAAACTACGTTTAAGCCATACACAACTCACCTAATTAACAACAAAATAGCATAAAAATATTTTGTAACCTTTTTTAAGTAGTTGGTTATAAACTAAAACAACAGATATGAAAAAACTCTTGATATTAGCTTCATTTGTGGCACTTATTACAGGTTGTAATAAGCGTGTTGGCGAGTTAATAGGCGTTGGTGGTCGCGAAAAATGGTTTCAGCCCGATCCTTTCGGAACACTATTTATACCTATGGGTAGCTACCACATGGGGCCTGATGACGAAGAAGCTCCAATGGCTCACACCACCAAAAACAAAATGGTTTCGGTACAAGCTTTTTATATTGATGATTCTGAAATTTCAAATAACGAGTACCGCCAGTTTGTTTATTGGGTGCGCGATTCCATTGCTCGTAAATTATTAGCTTTTGGTTCTAACGCCACCGCCGAAGATTATCAAATTTCTCAAGATGACTTTTTAGCAATGTGGCCTATTTATAAAGGAGATAATAATTTACAAGATCCATATATTAACTGGGATAGTAAAATTAAGTGGGATAGTGATGACGATGATTACCGTGCCGACCTGCAACCATTGTATTTACCAGAAGGCGAGCGTTTTTATAACCGTAAAGAAATTGATGCCCGTAAATTAAATTATGAATATTATAGAATTGATATCCGTTTAGCCGCTTCAAAAACTAACCGCTTCCGTCCTCAAAAATCGGCTGATATTCAAGATGCAGCTCATGAATACAAAAAAGGCGAATATGTTAATGGTGTAACTCAAAATGATGGTCAAAATGGTGCAATGGGTTCTCCATCTAGTTTGGTAGGCGACCCTGCAAAAGATAGTAAAGTTTTAGGTACTTACAATGTACAAGATCAAGTTTCGGTTGGGCAAAGCAATTATGTGCCACGTGAGCGCAAAGGTGTAGACCGTTCTGTATTTATTTTAAAAGATGTAATTAATGTTTATCCCGATACTTTAGCTTGGGTACACGATTATACCTATTCATTTAACGAGCCTTTAACCAATATGTATTTTTGGCATCCAGCTTATGATGATTATCCTGTGGTTGGTATTACTTGGAAACAAGCTCGTGCATTCTCTATTTGGCGATCAAATTTATTAAATAATTTTTTAATAGGCACAGGTCAAACTATTGTAAACGATTTTAGGTTACCAACCGAAAGCGAGTGGGAATATGCTGCACGTGGTGGTTTAGCAAAATCTCCATACCCTTGGGGCGGCCCATATATCCGTAACTCTCGTGGTTGCTTTTTAGGTAACTTTAAGCCAATGCGCGGTTCGTATATTGATGATGGAGGTTTTCACTCTGTATATGTGTACTCATATAATCCTAACGATTATGGTTTATATTGTATGGCAGGTAATGTTAGCGAATGGACAAGCAATGCATTTGATGAATCTTCTTACGATTTTAATCACGATTTAAACCCTGATTACGTTTACGAGGCACAGGATAAAGATGCAAATGTTTTAAAACGCAAAGTAATACGCGGTGGTAGTTGGAAAGATGTTGGTTATTATTTACAAACAAGTGCTCGTACTTACGAATATCAAGATACTGCAAAATGTTATTTAGGTTTTCGCAACGTAATGACTTTCTTAGGTCGTTCAAAAGGCGACGATATTTAATATTAAATAAATATCAAAAAAAAACTAAAAACTTTTTTAAAATAATTACTAAAACATAATAACCAAATACACAAATCAAACACAAAAATCAACTAAACAATTAACTAACACACAAAAAAAACACAGAACAGCTATGAGTAAATTAGGAAAAGTAAAAGGATTTAAAAGATGGTTACATATTGCATCATGTGTTGGTGCGGCTGTAGTAATTGTTGGAGCTTTATTTAAAATTATGCACTGGCCTGGTGCCTCTGCCGCTCTTATTGGTGGTTTAGGAACTGAAGCTTTATTATTTTGCTTATTTGCTATTGATATTCCGCACGAGGAGGTTGATTGGACATTAGCATACCCAGAATTAGCTGGTATGGGACATGAAGAAATTGAAGAAGAAGAAAATAAAAATAACGGTTTACCTATTAGTAACCAATTAGATGCTTTATTAGCTGAGGCAAAAATTGGTCCAGAATTAATTGAAAGTTTAGGAACTGGTATGCGTGCAATTGGTGATAATGCTAGTAAAATGGCAGATATTAGTAATGCAACGATTGCTACTAACGAATATGTTGATAACGTAAAACGCGCTTCAAGCTCAGTATCTGATTTAGCCGATACTTATAAAAGTGCTGCAAATTCTATACAGAGTTTAGCAGATAGTAATGATGCTGGTAACTCAATTGGCGATTCTTTAAACAAAGTTTCTAAAAATTTATCTGCTTTAAATGCTACTTATGAATTACAATTACAAGGTAGTAAAACGCATTTAGATGCTACTTCTAAATTCTACGATGGTTTGCATGAGTTAATGAAAAACTTACACGATTCGGTTGATGATACTAAGAAGTACCGTCAGGAAATGGGTACTTTATCAACTAACTTAACTGCCTTAAATACTATTTATGGTAATATGTTAAGTGCTATGAATTATTCAAAAGCATAATTTAAATTAATTTTTTACAAAAAAAATAAAATTCTTATAAAAAATGGGAGGCGGAAAAGAAACACCTAGGCAAAAGATGATTGGTATGATGTACTTAGTACTTACTGCACTTTTGGCAATGAACGTATCAAAACAAGTTTTAAAAGGCTACGTTAGTATTAACGATAGTATTATGAAAAGTCGTAAAAACTTAGATGATAATAATAAACGTGTAACAGAAGCATTTCAACAAGCCATTGGCGGTAATCCGGGAGCTCAACCTTATTACGAAAAAGCTATAGAAGCACAAAAATTAATTGCAGGCACAATTAAGTATATTGATGAATTAAAAGCTAAAGTTATTGAAGAAAATGAAGGTTTAAAGCCAGGTCAAGGCGATACAACAAGTATGGCTTGGGCTTTAAAAAGCGGTAAAATTGATGGTTATGATGCGCCTACTCACTTATTAATAGGGCCAGAGCCAAACTCTCCAGTAAGTGGTGAGCATAGTGCTACCGAATTAAAGGGAAAGATAGAAGGCTTATGCACTGGTATGATTTCGATGATGGATAAAATGCAAACAGATCCAAAAACTAAATTATATCCAGCAGATTATGAGCAAATGAAGAAAAAGATTTTAAGCTTAAAGCCTGAATCGAGTGGTGCTGAAGAAGATGGTATTAAAATGGGCTGGGAAGCTGAAAATTTTTATCATTTACCCGAAGGCGCTGTTGTTGCTAATCTTAACAAAACTGCTGCCGATTTAAAAAGTTTAGAAGCCGAAATGTTAGGTGTATTTAGTAGCGCAAGCGGAAAATTAGCTATTAAGTTTGACCATATTGTGGCTCGAGTTGTAGCGCCATCATCTTATATACAAGTTGGGCAACCATACGAAGCCGCTATTTTTTTAGCAGCGTCATCTTCAAAATTAGGACAAGGTGATATGGAAATTATCATGAATATTGATTCTGCTGGTGCTGCAAGTGGTGGTAAAGGCGAATTAGTTCCAATTTTAAGTGGTGAGGGTGCTTACAAAGTAGCAACAGGCGCGGAAGGAGATAAAGATTACAAAGGTGTTATTAAATATAAAAACCCTGACGGAACTTTTAAATTTTACCCATTTGCCGGTCAGTATAAAGTTGCTAAGGCTGCTGGTAATGTAAGTGCCGATCAAATGAATGTTTTTTATGCTGGTGTTCCAAACCCAGTTACGGCAAGTGCTGCTGGTATTTCTCCTGCTGATGTTAATATTTCACCTTCTGGCTGTGGCGTTCGTTCAGTTCAAAAAGGTGGTGGTAAATACGAATTAACTTTTACTAGTACTGGTACATGTAATATTACTGTAATGGCTAAAACTAAAGATGGTACTAAAGCGCAAGGTGTTCCGCTAAAATTCCGTGTAAAAGCTTTACCAAAACCTGAACTTAAAATTGGTGGTAAATTTGCTCCTTCAGAAATGAAAAAAAGCGATTTAAGTACTGTAGGTGGCTTTGGTGCTGGTGCTAATGGATTTGATTTTGCTGCAAATTATGTAGTTTTATCATACGAAGTTATAGGTAAAGTAAAAGGAAAAATTGTACCAGGGGCTTTAGTTAATGGAAGTAGTTTAAGTGGTGAGGCTGCTACTATTTTTAAAGGTGCTGATCCAAATACTAAAATTTATATTGATGCTAAAATTAAAGGACCAGATGGTAAAATTACCTCTGTTACACAAGGTATAAAAGTTATAAAATAATTTGTAACCTATTTTAATATTTACATTATAATTGTAATAATATCTATTAAACAAATAAATTAAACATATGAAACGCATATCACATATTATTTTAGTTGTTATTGTAGTTTTACTATCTACTAATACAAAAGCTCAGGTTAGTATTTTTCAACCAGGTGATTATAACGATGGTATTTATGAAAAAGAAAATGCTACCAATAGACGTTATATACCCTATACACATTTACGTGAAGGTGATGTTATGTGGGAAAAGCGTACTTGGCGCAGAATTGACATGCGTGAAAAAACAAATCAGCCACTATATTATCCAACACAAATAGTAGTAAGCCGTTTTTCATTTTTACAATTATTATTAAAATATATACTTAATGGTCAAATAATGGCTTTTAGTGATGAAGAATTTCAAGTTCCTTACGAAAAGTCTGCTATTAGAGATAAATTAGTATTAAGAGAAGACTCGGCTGAACAAGAATTATTTGATAAAGACGGTAACTCTTTTATGACGATGGTTGCTGGTTCAATTGATTCTACTTGGATATACGAATTGTTTCAAAATATTGAAGTTAAAGAGGATTGGTTTTTTGATAAGCAAAAATCGGTTTTAGAAGTTCGTATTTTGGGTTTAGGCATTAACGCCTTAAAAAAAGGTAAGGAAGATTTAGGACCGATTAATGCGTTTTGGGTTTACTTTCCTGCTTGTCGTCCATTTTTTGCAAAGCACGAAGTGTATAATACTAAAAATGATAGTGAACGTCGCACTTTTGAAGATATATTTTGGAAACGACAGTTTGCAAGCGTAGTTTATAAAGAAACCAATGTGTATGACCGAGAAATACAAAACTATACAAAAGGTTTAGATGCATTGTTAGAAAGTGATAGAATTAAAGGCGATATTTTTAAATGGGAACACGATTTGTGGCATTTTTAATTTGTTTATTATATTTTTTTTAAAAGTTTCAAATAAAATTTGAAACTTTTTTTTTGATTAATAACCACAATTTAAATTGTTAAAAGTTATTTATTATCTATAAAGGGTCAACATCTATTAAAATTTTATAATTCCAGTTTTTATAATTGTTTTGTAATTGGTTAAAAGCAAGGTAAATTATTTCCCTAATGCTTTGTGGAGACTGTTGCTTTTCGGTTTTTATTAATATTCGTTTATAATATTGGTTTTTTATTTTTGAAACCAAAGGAAATTCAGGTCCTAACAAGTTTTTATCAAAATTTAATTTTAATAATAAAAATAATTCTTGTGCTAAATGGTTTACCTCGTTTACGTCTTTACTTACAACACTTAATTCAAACAAACGTGCAAAAGGCGGGTAATTGTGCTGCAGTCTATCTGCCAAGGTTTCTTCATAAAATTTAGCTTGTGTATTCTCTTCAATATGTTTTATAACTGCATGTTGTGGTTGAGTTGTTTGTATAAACACTTTTCCTTTATCAGTGCTTCTACCGGCTCTGCCTCGCACTTGCGTAATTAATTGAAATGCTTTTTCAAACGATCTAAAATCAGGAAAGTTTAAACTACTATCAGCATTTAACGCTCCTACAACACTTACGTTATTAAAATCTAAACCCTTAGTAACCATTTGTGTGCCAATTAAAATATCAATATCTCCGTTTTCAAAATCATCAATTATTTGTTTATAAGCGTATTTACTTCTAGTGCTGTCTAAATCCATACGGGCAATTTTTGCTTTAGGAAAAAGTATTTCAATATCCTCTTCAATTTTTTCGGTACCCATTCCTTTAAAGTGTAATTGGTTGCTACCGCAAGCACTGCATACTTTAGGTGGTGTAATAGTATAACCGCAATAGTGGCAAGTTAATTTTTGAGAATGTTTGTGATAAATTAAACTTACGTCGCATTGCACACAATGAGGTACATGGGCGCATTGCTTACACTCAGTGTAGGGTGCAAAGCCTCGCCTATTTTGAAACAAAATAACCTGTTGTTTTTTTGCTAAGGCAATAGTTATGGCATCAAATAAAGGTGGTGTTAAACAAGCTTTCATTTGTTGGTTTTGCTCAAAGTTTTTCACATCACAAACTTCAATTAACGTGCCACCACTTTTTACAAATTGTTGTTTTAACTCTACCAAAACGTATTTATTTTGCTGGGTGTTATAATAGGTTTCAATACTAGGGGTGGCGCTTCCTAAAATAATATTGGCTTTATGTATGTAAGCTAAATACAAAGCACCGTCGCGGGCGTTGTATCGTGGGCTAGGGTTTTGTTGTTTAAAGGAATTATCATGTTCTTCATCCACAATAATTAAACCTAAATTTTTAAAAGGAAGAAAAAGACTTGAACGCGCACCGAGAATTATTTTGTATTGCTTATTTTGTGTTTCGGATTCGGTACTTTGATTTAAAATATTATTCCAAATCTCTACTCTTTCATTTTCGCTAAAGCGCGAATGGTAAACGCCAACAAGTTCGCCAAAAACTGCTCTTAAACGGGTAATTAATTGTGTTGTTAATGCAATTTCAGGAATTAAATAAAGTGTTTGTTTATTTTGTTTTAAAACATCTTTTATGAGTTCGATGTAAACTTCGGTTTTACCGCTACCAGTAACCCCTTGCAAAAAAACAGGCTTTAGTTTTACAAACGCGTTATTTATTTTTTTATAAGCTTCTGTTTGCTCTTCGCTTAATTTTTTAAAGCTTGAATTACTTTTTTCAAATAATAAACGGCCTACTTCAAATTGTTCTTCAATTAAAATACTTTTTTTTACTAATGCTGCAATAGCCGTCGTATCTGATTTTTTTACGAGTTCGGTTTTTTTTATCCAGCCTTCTAATTTATCAGTATTGGTTTTGCTTAAATGTATAAAGTACAATAAAACTTCGGCTTGTTTAAATGCTTTTTTTTCGAGTAAATTTAAAAGTTCTGATAATTTTTCTTCATCAAAATAAATACTATTTAATTTTAAAAACGATTGAAACTTAGGTTTGTACTTATCTTTTACTTCTTCGTAAATAATAATCGCATTTTTTTTTAATAAATTATTAATTATAGGTTGAATAGATTTTATGCCTAACAATGCAATTAAATCGTCGAAACTCAAATTTGGCGTAGCGTGCAAAGTATCTAAAATTTTGTGCTGCCTATCTGTAAAAAACGAATGTGCGGTTTCTTCAAAATTAAATTCAGGATTTAATTGAATGTGAGATGTACTGCTCAATTTTAATCCGCTTGGTAATGCTGCATTCATTACATCTCCGGGGTTAGCGCAGTAATAAAAACTAATCCAATCCCAAAAATTTAATTGGGCTTGAGTAACAATGGGCGTTTCGTCAAGCACGGCATCTATGTATTTTGCTTCGTATAATTTTGGTGGCGAATTATGAATAGTATAAATTATTCCTGTATAAAGTTTTGTTTTACCAAATTGTACTAACACACGTTTGCCTACTTCAATAGTTTCATTAAAATCAAGTGGAACACGATAGGTATATTTGTTAGGTACACCAAGAGGTACAATTACATCTACAAAAAATGTGAGTGGTTGCATTAACTTATCAAATATGCTAAAATTATTCCTAAAGCCATCATTACAACTTTGGCATAATTGTATTTATGATGTTCGCTGGTTTCAAATAAAATTGCTGTTGAAATATGTAAAAATATCCCGATTACTAATGCAAATGCAATTTGACTAAAATACGCGTAAGCCGATAAGCCGACTGTATGCAATGCATAGCTTGCTAAGTAACCCAATGGTGTCATAATTGAAAAAAGTAGTAATAATAAAAATATTTTTTGATGATTAGAATTGTGTTCACGCAACAGCGAAATAAAGGCAATAGAAATTGGTATGTTATGAATGGCTAATCCTAATATTAATTGGTAATTTATAAATGCACTTTGAGAGCCAGCATTGGCATTGTAAATTGGTAAACCTTCTAAAAACGAATGCAACATTAAACCAACCATAATGCCATAGGGTAAATGTGTTTTACAACTATTGCTATGCAAATGCACGTGTCCGTGTTCAATGCCAGTGCTAAAAGTATCAATAACCAATTGCAAACAAAAACCTAATACTATAAATAAACCAATTTGCTTTATTTGTTGCTGTGCAAACGCTTCAGGTAACAAATGCATTATTGAAATTGAGAATAAATACGCTGCACTCAAAGCTAAAAGTAAACGTAATTTGGTTTGATTTATTTTTATAAATAAGGCCACACTACCAGAGATAAGTATGGGAGCTATTAAACCAATTATTGCTAAGAGTGGATTCAAAAAAAAAAATTAAATTGTTTTTTTAAAAATTAAAATTAAACGGTCTGATGTGTCCTCATTAAATTCATCTAAACTATAATTACCAAATGTTTTAACTAATTTTAAATTACAAGCATTGGCAAACATTTCAAAATTTGCTTTAGTTAATACGGAAACTGTTTCTTCAAAAAAATAATTTTTATTGTCGGCTGTAAATTCAATACGTTTATTAATTGTATTATTAATAATTTGTTTATGAATGATAAACTTAATATTATCTCTATCTTCAATATAATAGGGTTTTAAAATTTCACTAACCTTTTTTGCATTAAAAAAATCAATTACAAAAAAACTATTTGCTTTAAGTGCTTGAGCCACATTTTTAAATACCAAAAAATTATCATTAAAATTTACAAAATATCCAATGCTTGTAAAAAGGTTAAAAACCGTGTCAAAATAATTGCTTCTAAAAGGTGTACGCATATCGTGCACAAAAAAATCTAGGGTAGGGTTAGAATGTTTATTTGCTTCGATTATACTTTTTTTTGAAAGATCAGTACCAACAACTTCAAAACCTTTTTTATTAAGGGCGATTGAGTATCTACCTTTGCCACAGGCTAAATCCCATAATTTTGAATTTTTGTTTAAGGTTAAATAATTGCATAAATTATTTATAAAATAATTGGCTTCGTTTTCATCTCTATTATTATAAAGTAAGTGGTAATAGGGCGAATTAAACCAATCTTTAAACCATTCGGCGTTTTCCATTAAGCAAATGTACTAAATGCATTAAAGTATTTTGTGATTTTTATACTTTATGTTTTTTTAATAATTTAATAGTATTTGATATAAAATTTATGATTAAATTTAGTGTTACAAGTTTAATTTTGAAAATTTATAAATTATATATTTTTTTATTTATAGGATTATTTTTTAATTCTATCGCTCAAATAAACCCTTTCATCTACGAAAATGCGATAGATGGATTAAACGATAGCGATGCAATTCGTTTTAATATTAGCAAATTAAAAATTGAACAAAACCACTTTGTAGAAGCTATACCAAACCTTGAAAAAATAGCAAAAAATAATTTAAACAACAATTATTTACACTATTTGCTAGGTATTTGTTACAGTTATGATGTTGATGGTTACGAAAATGCATTACCCAATATTTTAAGAGTAAAACAAGATGCAGAAAAAATTGAAGATTATTATTTTAAACTTGCCTACGCTTATCAAAAAAACGACAGTATAGTTAAAGCAATTACCAATTATGAACTTGAATTAAAAAACGAAGAATCGAAATTTATTAAGCAAAATGATTTCATTAATGAAATAAAATTTAGGATTATGCAGTGTAACACCCTTAGTACGTTTAAAAATAAAAAAAATATAGTAAAAATAAAAAATATTGGTAAACCTATAAATACTATTGGAGCTGAGTATTGCGCTTTAATTCCTAGTAATGAAAGTGAGTTAATATTTACTTACCGTGGCGAAAATAGTAAAGGGGCTGATAAAATTTTAAAAGCAAAAAAATCAACTTCTTCTTCTAATTCTATATTATTTTTTGAAGATATTTTTATTTCAAAAAAAATAAATGATTCCACTTGGGGTTTGCCAAAAAGTATTGATAATTTAAATACTACTAACCACGATGCAGCAGTTAGCCTTAGTTTTGATGGTACGCAACTTTTTATTTATAAAAATTTAGGAATGGGAAATGGTGATTTATATTTAAGCAAATTAATTGGCGATACTTGGTCACGACCAATATTACAAACAGGATTAAACTCAACATCTTGGGAAGGAAGCGCATGTTTTATGCCAAACGAAAATAAAATAATTTTTGTGAGTGAGCGAAAAGGAGGCTTTGGTGGTAAAGATTTATACAGTGCCGATAAACTAAAAGAAAATACATGGGGCAATATTAAAAACTTAGGGTCTACTATTAATACAAAGTTTGATGAAGATGCTCCCTTTGTTACTGCAGATGGCAGAATACTTTTTTTCTCTTCAAATAATAGCAACAGTATTGGTGGTTATGATGTTTTTAGAAGCGATTTTAAAAACAATAATTGGCAACAACCTTATAATTTAGGTAGACCTATAAATACTGATAATGATGATAAATATTTTACAGTTCGGGCCGATGGCAAAAAAGGTTATTACTCAACTTACAAACAAGGTGGCAAAGGCGAGCAAGATATTTATAGTGTAGAGCCTGGCATTCCAGGTAAACCAGTATCGTTACTTCAATTAGAAGGTTTGGTAACTATTGATAATAAACCTACTGCTGCACAAATAGAAATTCATTCTCTATTAAGAAATAAGAAGTTTAATGTTCAATTAAACGCAAATAAGCAAAGTGGTATATTTTTAGCAAATTTAGCCGCTGGCGATAATTATGAAATTAGAATTAGTGTTGAAAAACTTCCACCGCAAATTATTGAAATTACCACTGAAGGTATTGATTCGTTTTTAATATTAAACGTGTTTGCAGATTTTATTAGTCCACAATATGATAAAAAAATAAGTGAACTACAAAATAAAATTAAAAATAAATTTGATAACGAAGATGTTTCTTTTGATAAAAAAATATTTGCTATTAAATATGGCAACTACGTTAAAGATAATTTAAGTTTTAAAGTACAAGTAGGAGCCTTTAAAATGTTTGAAAACTTTAGTTATAATATGGCAATTGGCTTACCAAAAATTATTAGGCAAACCGATAACGACTTTATAACACGATTTACAATGGGAAATTACAAAACGTATAATGAAGCATTAGCCTTGCTGGAATTAATTTTAAAAAGTAAAATAAAAGATGCTTTTATTATAGCTATTTATAATGGCGAAAAAAAACAACTTCACCAACTTATTGATGAAAAAATAATTGATTAAAGAAACAAATATTTTTACTGTAACTGTTATTGATAAACAATATTATTTAGTTGAACTAAAAAATGATATTGATTTTGCAGTTGAAGATTTGATGCAATTAGTTAATTATGAAAAAGAAATTTATGGTTTAAAGTTGCCAGTGCTTATTATTTGTCCGCCAACCTCAACTACTGATAATGAATTAATCAAATGCATTTCAAAAAACGAAAATAATCCTTTTTCAAAAGCCGACGCATTTGTAATAAGTTCAATATCGCATAAAATATTAGCTAAATTTTATATTAAAGTAATACCTCCCGAGCGGCCTACACAGTTTTTTAATGATAAAGAAAGCGCATTAAAATGGTTAAGACAATATTTTTAAACTGCTACATTATGTTCTCGCAATGCCTCATTTAAAGAGGTTTTTAAATCGGTACTTGCTTTACGCTTACCAATTATTAAAGCGCACGGCACTTGAAATTCGCCAGCACTAAATTTTTTTGTATAGCTACCAGGTATAACCACGCTTCGCTCTGGCACATAGCCCTTTGTTTCTATAGGGAAATCTCCACTCACGTCAATTATTTTTGTACTTTGTGTTAACACTACATTGGCGCCTAACACAGCTTGTTTTCCAACTCTTACTCCTTCTACAACAATACAGCGGCTACCAACAAAACAATCGTCTTCAATAATAACTGGTGCCGCTTGCACTGGTTCTAAAACACCTCCAATTCCTACACCACCACTTAAATGCACATTTTTTCCAATTTGTGCACAACTTCCAACAGTTGCCCAAGCATCTACCATTGTGCCGCTATCCACATAAGCACCAATATTTACAAAGCTTGGCATACAAATTACTCCTTTAGCTAAATAGGCGCCATATCTAATTACCGAGCCTGGTACTGTTCTAATTCCTGCCCTTTCCATACCTGTTTTTAATGGAATTTTATCATAATACTGCTCGGGCTCATATTGCATAATTTTCATAGGCATAGTTGGAAAGTATAAAATAACTGCTTTTTTTACCCAATCATTAACCTGCCAAGTACCATCTGCTTTTAGCTCTGCTACTCTAACCTCACCCTTGTCTAATAAATTAATTACCGCATGTATTGTTTGTACAGTTTTTTCGTCTTTTAATAATTCTCGGTTATCCCAAGCTTGCTCAATTATATTTTGCATAATTTTTTAAATATTTTTAGCAATAATAAGAATATTTTTTTAATGATATTTTTAAGGTTAAATTTAATGAAGAATAAAATTAATTGTAAATTAATGTTAAATGTGTCAAATTGGTTCAGTTAGTGCTTACCTTTAATTAATAATTTAATAATTACAAAATTATGGAAACTGTTAAAACAAAAATATTATTAGTTGAAGACGACCCAAGTTTAGGGCCGTTATTATTAGATTATTTAGAAGCAAAAGGCTTTGAAGCTAAGTTGGCAGAAGATGGTAGCAAAGGCGCTGATGTGTTTTTTAAAGGGCAATTTGATTTATTGTTATTAGATGTAATGATGCCTTTTAAAGACGGATTAACCCTTGCAAAAGAAATTAGAGTTACTAATAAAAATATTCCAATTATATTTTTAACTGCTAAAAGTATGAAAGAAGATACAATTGAAGGCTTTAATGCTGGTGCTGACGATTATATTACCAAGCCATTTAGTATGGAAGAATTGTTAGCGCGAGTTACTGCAGTATTACGTCGAAGCAATAAAGTGCGCAGTACCGAAAGTGAAGAGGTTAATTTTAAAATAGGTGTTTATGATTTTAATTCAGAAAAACAATTGTTGCAACACAACGGTGTTGAGCAAAAATTAACTACTAAAGAAAGTCAATTGTTACGCTTATTATGCGTTCATAAAAACGATGTGTTAGATAGAAACTTTGCGTTAAAATCTATTTGGCACGACGACAATTATTTTAACGGACGAAGCATGGATGTTTACATTGCAAAACTTCGTAAATATTTAAAAGATGATATTAAGGTAGAGATTATTAATATACATGGCAAAGGCTTTAAATTATTGATAAATACCTAATCGAATTTATTCTCAAAAAAAAATCCCGTTTAATTTTAAACTGGATTTTTTTTATATTTTAAAGTTATTTTTTTGATTTATAATTTGCAAGCCCTCTATCTAGCCAGTCAACATATTTTTCAATATCAGGATCGTAACTACTAGAATCACTGTAGTGCTTTTCATCGCCATCTATAATCCAATACTGAGGCTGTGTTGCTGATTGGTATTTGGTGTTTTGTAAAAAACTCCAACGGTCTCCAATTTTCTTAAGTTTTCTTTTCGATCCACTCCAATCAACTTGACTTTGTAATGAATCTGGCAAACTATTTTTATCATCCACGTACAACGACACTAATATAAAATCTTCAGTTAATCTTCGTTTTACTTGCGGGTCGCTCCACACTTGCCCTTCCATTTTACGACAGTTAACGCAAGCCCAACCAGTAAAGTCAATCAATAAAGGCTTATTTACTTTTTTAGAATATTCTAGAGCCAAATAATAATCGTCAAATACGGGTATACCATTTGGACCTTTGTGCATGTGTTTCGGCAAATCACCGTAACTTGAAGGAGAATTATTAGATGAAGAATTATTATGACCAAATCCTTCAGGCGATTCACTATAAAAATCTGGTGGCGGAAAACCGCTGATTAATTTTAAAGGCGCGCCCCATAACCCAGGCACTAAATAAACAGTAAATGAGAAAGATAAAATAGCAACCATTAATCGAGGTACAGAAACAAATTTTAAATCGCTATCGTGCGAAAGTTTAAACCAACCCATTAAATAAATTCCTAGCAATGCAAAAATTACAATCCAAATAACTAAAAATAATTCACGCGTAATTAGATGCGCTTGTACTACTAAATCGGCGTTTGATAAAAACTTTATTGCCAAAGCCAATTCTAAAAAACCTAAAACTACTTTTACCGAATTTAACCAACCACCCGATTTTGGTAACGAATTTAACCAACCTGGAAATGCTGCAAACAAGCCAAAAGGTAAAGCCAATGCCAACGAAAACCCAAACATACCAACAAGCGGACCCGCAATAGCACCAGTAGCTGCAGCTTGCACCAATAATGTTCCAATAATAGGCCCAGTACAAGAAAATGATACAAGCCCTAAAGTAAATGCCATAAAAAATATGCCTATTAAGCCCCCTTTATCAGATTTAGAATCTATTTTATTTACAAACGAACTTGGCAAAGTTATTTCAAACGCACCTAAAAAAGACAAAGCAAACACAACTAACAATACAAAAAAAGCAATATTAAACCAAACATTAGTGGCTAAGTTATTAAGTGCATCTGCACCAAAAATAAGTGTAACGCCTAAACCCAAAATAACATAAATACCAATAATGGCTAACGAATAAATTAAAGCATTACGAATGCCTTGCGATTTTGTTTTACTTTGTTTGGTAAAAAAACTTACCGTCATAGGTATCATAGGGAAAACGCAGGGGGTAAGTAATGCTAAAAAACCACCCACAAAACCTGCTAAAAAAATAAGCCACAACGATTTATTATTTTTTGTAGGCGGTATTCTTACTTTTACTTCTTCAACAATTTTTTTATTAGTTATAGTATCAGGCGTAGTAACCACGCCTTCGGGTGTTTTACTTGCTATGTTTGTTGCAGTTATTTCTGCAACTGTAGCTGTAGTTGCTACTGAATTAGTAACTTTGGCTCCTTCAATTTTAAACGTAAATTCGGGTGGCGGCGAAAATTTTTGGCACTGTGTTTCGTTACAAGCCATGCCATCAATATACCCTTTTACTATAAATGGTTTATTTGTTAATACTTTTATTTTTTGTTTAAAAATTACTGTTCCTTCAAACGAGCGAACAATTTGATTATCCCACATGGGATCTTTTACCGCGTTAGGTTTTGGTTCGGTAGTTTTTCCTATCAACTTAAAATCTTTACTTTTTTCAAAGTCAAAAATAGTAGATAAAGGTCCATTTGGCGTTTCAATTTGCGAATACATGTGCCAAGTTGGCTCTGCAACTGCTTTAAAAACAAGTTCAAATTCGTCAGCGCTAATTTTTTTCTGAGAAAACGACCATGTTACATATTGCTTTTGAGCAATAATTAAATTACTGAAAATAAAAAAAACAAAAAGCAGAAAAAACTTTTTCATAAATAGGGTAATTAAATCGATTTAAGGGGTAAAAGTACTATTTTTTTATTGAGCTTTAACAGATAAATCTACAGTTTTTGGAGGCAAACACATAGCATCGTTGCAACACATATAATCAACCTTTATGGCTATAACTACACCTTTCTTTTTCAATTTAATTTTTTGTTTAAATTCAGCATTTCCAGCTATTATAAAAATTTTTGCGTCAAAAGCTTTATCATATTCTTCGTGTGCGTTACTTTCTGAAGTTTTTCCAATCAATTCAAAATCTTTATTAGGTGTAAATTTAAATAGAGTAGGTATTGGCCCTGCGGTCGATTCTTTTTGTGAATAGGTATGCCAACCTTTTTCAATAGTTGCTGTAATTACTATTTCTCCTTCAGTTGTCGAAATACTTTTATAAGTGGTTTGCCAAGTAACAGGATTTTGTGTTTGCGATTTTATAGAAAATGTAAATAGAAGTGATATTACTAAAAAAATAATTTTCTTAATCATAAATTTTTATTTAAAGTTGAATTTTTTATTTGATTAAAACAATTATTACAACTCCATTTTAACATTTATTTGCCTAAGTCTTTTACTTGTTTATATATAATTTTTAAGTCATTTTCAATTTTATAATCTTTAGCATAGTTTAAAAACGATTTATTTAATTGTTCATCATTTAATATATTAATGCTTGGCGTTAATACCGACGGGCGAATACTTGGTAAATCTTTCCTAGGATTTTTGCCGTAACCTACCCATGAATAAATGCCAAGTAACACTTTAAAGCAGTTAGAGATAAAATTTAATTTGTTTTTTTGAATCCAAATAAAAACCCAAAAGAATAACAGAAAAAATCCGGTAGCACATATATCTAATAGGCGTTTCTTACGCTTGTTTTCTGGTCGCCCAACATTATTTACATCAATTACATATAAATCGCCAGCAGTATCAATATTATTACTTCCAATAATACTGTAGCTTTCGGGCGGAGCTATTTTAAACTCAATACCTTTAGTTACAAGTGTTACCATTTTTGCAATAATTTTTTGCGACGAAATATCGCGAGCGCAGAAAATAATTTCGTTTAATTGATGAATATCAATAGCTTCATCAATTTGATGAAAATACCCAATATAGTTTTCGTTTTTTACACCGTTATTTTCGTTACTGATAAACCCAACAAATTCTGGATTTAAACGCGTTTGTTTTAATAAATCGTATACTCGGTTAAACTCTGCTTCGCTGCCAATTATGGCAATTCGTGCAGTTATTGTTAGATTACCTAATTTAAATCTTTTTATTTTTAATAGATGATAAACAAAACGAGTAATTAAATAAATAATTAGGGTATATAGCGAACCAATTAAAATTAAAGCGCGTGAAAAACGGTAATACTCTGGTAATAAGGAATATAAAATTAAAATAAAGGCAGTACCTGCAAATACGCCTCTAACCAATTTCCCTAATCGAAGAGGCATATCGTAACCGCCGCTTAAATAGGTAAAAAACATCCATACTAAAGTGTATAGCGGGAAAAATAAATTTAAAATTTCTTTAGAATAAAAATTAGGGAAGAGTTTAAAGTTAACTTCGTAGAGTGTTTTACAGGCATATAATCCAATTAAAATTAACCCGAAATCTATTGCTGGAAAAAACCATTGTTTAATAAAACGAGCTACAATTGCTATAAAGGCTCGTAAATAAATTGCCAAATGAATTAAAAAATTAAATGTTCGTGCATTATTTTGGCTAAAATGTTTTTTAGCAAATATGGCCATTGCTTTGTAAAAAACAACCACATAATTTACGCTGCTTTTTTTAGTGCTTTCGCCCTTGTAATGAATAATGCTACTACCGGCATAATAATAATTTTTATAACCTCCTTGAGTAATACGATAACTGAGGTCAATATCTTCGCCATACATAAAAAAATTTTCGTCTAATAACCCAATTTTATCGAGCGTTTCTTTTCGCATTAACATAAAAGCACCGCTTAAAACTGCTACCTCGTTATTTTTATTTTTATCCAAATAAGTTAAATGGTATTGCCCAAATTTTTTTGAGTTTGGAAACAATTTTGAAAGTCCGAAAATTTTATAAAATGCAACTGATGGAGTTGGTAAACCACGCTTACTTTCTGGTAAAAAATTACCTTTACCATCAAGCATTTTAATACCCAATCCACCAATTTTAATATCGGCTTCCATAAAAGCCAAGGTTTTTTCAAAAGTATCTTCTTGCACAACTGTATCAGGATTTAACAATAAAATATATTTACCTGTGGCTAGTTTTATGCCTTGGTTATTAGCAACTGCAAAGCCAGTATTAACTATATTTACAATTAACTTTACCTGAGGAAATTTTTGTTTTATTAAAGCCACAGATCCGTCAACGGAGTTATTATCTACAACAAACACTTCGGCATTAATTTGCTTTAACGATTTATAAACCGAGTACAAACACTGTTCAATAAAGTGTTTTACATTGTAATTAACTATTATAATAGATAGTTGCAGAGTAGATTTAACGCTAAAACGCTAAAATAATTATAATTGTTAAAATAATTTATTTTTTTATCTTTGCAAACTCAAAATTTAGTTATTTGATGTAAAATGGTCCCATAGCTCAACTGGATAGAGCAACGGTTTTCTAAACCGTAGGTCCTTGGTTCGAGCCCAAGTGGGACTACTTTTAAACCCATAAGTATTTAATTATCTTTATAATTTGTAAAATACTTATCTATAATTTTATACAATAAACTTTTTTAGTTTAGTTGTTTACTAACAAATAGTAGTATTATTGCAGTATTTATTTAAATAAGATATAAAGTTTTAAGCTTTATTTTGATTTAGAAGAACGGCATCTATCACTACAATGCTTTACTTCGTTCCAATTTTTTTCCCATTTTTTACGCCAAGTAAAAGGCTTTTGGCAAACCACACAGATTTTTGATGGAAGATGTTGTTTTTTAATACCTTTCATTATTTCAAGTAATCTTATATCTTTTCCAATCTACACTAACAGCCGAGCCTTCCGCCAAAAAAACAGATTGTGGAATAACAGAATTTAAAAATTCAAAGTCGCTACCGTAATTATCAAAAAAATTACAATTTATTTTATAATCTAAAATTTTATGTACGTTCCAACTTGGGTGATTTATTTTATATTCTAATGTTATTAAATCATCCACTTTGGTGTAACCAAAATAATGTTCAAAAATAAATTTCTCGAAACTATCTTCTAACATTGGTGTTGCCAACACCTGAGCTTCTACATCAATGCTGTTCCATTTATTTTTAACTTTCCACTGATAATTAATTTTTTTTAATTCCTCTGTAAAATTCCATTTATGTTTTGTTGGAATGGCAATATAATGCTCTTTATACAATTTGTTTGCAAGCCAAGCTACAGGCTTATAAGGAACTGTTTCATTGATAAATACAACGCCACGTTTTAATTGATTTTTAACTTTTCTTAAAACATAAAATCTTAAATTTACTTCTTCAAAATTACCCATTAAAGGTATTGGAATATTAAATAATCGTGTATTTTTAAACATAAAACCTACTAAACTTGCATAGGCATTACCATTATATAAATCTAACTCAACACCTTTTGGCAAATACGGTTGTAATACTTCTTTAGGAATCGTATAATTAGCCATTACAATATTTTCCCATTTTGCTTTTAAAAAGGTTGCCATTTTAGTTGCTTACGTTTTTTTAGAACTAACATATTTTTAGACCTAATGTTTTAATTTAACCACCAAAGACTACCATTTAAACAACTTGCAAACGAAACCCACAATAAATATGGTATTTGGAGATAAGCTGCCGTTTTATTTATTTTTTTAAATATATAAATCATCACAATTATACTTATCCAAATCATCAGTATTTCAATAAAGGCAATACCTAATAAACGGTATTTAAAAAATAAAAAGCTCCAGCAAAAATTTAAAAATAATTGGATGCAAAAAATAATAATTGCTTTTTTTCGTAACTCAGTTTTTGGACTTTGTAAAATTAAGTAAAACGAAATTCCCATTAAAATGTACAATGTTGTCCAAACAGGAGCAAACAAATAACTTGGCGGATTAAATACTGGTTTATTTAATTCTACAAACCAACTGTCGATACTCGTAGCGGTTGCAAAGCCACTTAAACTGCCGATTGTTAATGGTAACAGAATACAAAGGGCTAATTTTAAATACTTGTTCATAATATTTTTTATTCAAAAATAGAGTTTATAGTTATAAAGTTGTTGTAAATTTTAATTTAAATATTACATTAATCTCGCTTTGCTTCAACCGAATTTTTTTTATAAGTGATGGTTTTTGTTTTACGAGTGTGTTTTTTTACAATGCGTTTCGCCTCATCCATAACACTATTTTGTTTGCGGTATTGCCAAACAATGTCGCTAGCATACTTTCTGGTAGCATCAATATCTACAATGGGCGCAGGATAATCAATACCGATTTTACAACTAAACAGTTCTTGGTCAATTAGCCCTAACTTCCAAGGTTCATGAATCAGATATGGTGGAATATTTGCCAATTCTGGAAGCCATTGCTTAATAAAAACCCCTTCAGCATCATGTTCTTCTGAATTTTTTATGGGATTATAAATTCGAATTGTATTAATGCCTGTAACACCTGCCTGCATTTGCAATTGCGGATAATGAATGCCTGGTTCGTAATCTAAAAACTGACGTGCTAAAAAATGTAAGTCTCGCCAATCTTGCCATAAATTAAATACAAAAAATGAAACTATCATTGCACGCATTCTAAAATTAATATAGCCTGTTGCTACCAAGCATCGCAAACAAGCATCCACTAATGGAACGCCCGTTTTGCCTTGTTGCCAAGCTTTAATAAATAATTCGTTTTTAGGTTTTATTAAACTATCGTAAGCACTGTTTACATTTTCAAATTCCATCCGGCACTCATCTTCAAACTTTTGAATAAAATGGCAATGCCATTGCAAACGCGATATAAAATTACTTAAAGCACGTTTATTTTCGGAATTATTGTAATGTTGTTTGGTGTATTGATAAACCATACGCATACTAATATTGCCATACGCTAAGTAAGGCGATAAACGACTACAACCTTTACGACTTAATGCAGGTTTAGAAATATGTTTACTGTAATTTATATACCGTTGTTTTATAAAACTTTGCAAATATCGCCAAGCAAGTGTTTCGCCTCCTTGTTGAAAATTTTTGTTTGTAGTGGTAATTTCTGTTGGAAGAGCTTTCCCTTTTATTTTATTGTAAATTTCATCTTCTAATTGTAAGATATTCCAGTTGGTTTCGTTAACAAATTTTGGTATTTCGCTCATTTTTGCGAGCCAACGCTCATCCCAATTAACTCTCGATTTTAATTTGCGAATAACACCATGTAATTGCGATTCCTTCCAATAAATAGAGTTTTGTTTACAAAATTGTTGCATTTGTAAATCTCTATCGTAACTTAATTTATTGCCTACTTCTTGATGCGAAAATAGAGTTTTGATGCTATATTGTTCTTTCAGCAAATTGAAAACTGGTAAAACTTCATTATAACAAATATATAATTTAGCACTTATATTCTTTAATTTTTCTCGCATATCATTTAGCGATTCGTATACAAAACGCCAATGCCTTGTATCACTATCTTCGTAAACCATTAATGCGGGCTCAAAACAATATAAAAATAAAATGGGAAGGGTTTGTTGCTGCGCTAAATATAATGGCTCGTGATCGGTAAATCGTAAATCGCGTTTAAACCAAACTATGTTTATTTCTTGATTCAATAAAACAATTATATTTCTGTAACAATTATATTTGGTTTAGCATAACTTAATCGCGCTAATTTTTGAGTAATATGATAGCTGTCTAATCCACTGCAAGTAACAGTTCCAGCTTTTTCTAAATCTAAAAAACCATCATGTTGCAAACAATTATTTGGATAATATATATGTTTAATTTCGCCAATAATAAAAATAGTACCGTTAATAGTAAAATCTATTTTTTCTTTAAACTCAACACCCAATTTTATGCTCGATTGTAAAACATAAGGTGCAAAAAAGTTATCTAAATAATTTTCAGTAAGGCTGGTTGCTTCAAATTCCGAAACATCTTGCGGATAACGCGCTGCAGTTTGATGAGCCTGCTTAAAAATAGTTTCGTTTAAATGGTTTATTGTGTAATATTTAGTTTCTAAAATATTTTGTAAAGTATGTCTGTCAACCGAATCTGGACGAACTACAAATCCTATCAGTGGCGGGTTTGCACCAATGTGAACTAAAGAATTAAATATTGCTAAATTAGTTTGATTGGCATTATTTTTTGTACCAATTAAACAAACGCTTTTAAAACCACCTAAGCTATTTATAAAAGATGCTCGGTATTGTTTTTCTAATGCTAAAATTTCGTTGGTAGTTATATGTGTTGTTGAATTCATATTTTTTAAACTTTTAAAGTACTCATTCCGCCATCAATATGCAAAATTTGCCCAGTTACCCAGCTGCTTTTTTCTGATAATAAAAATTGAGTGGCGTTAGCTATATCTTCGGCAGTACCAATGCGTTTTAAAGGGTGCCGATTATTACTTGCTTCTAATTTTTCGGGAGTATTTATTAACTTATCAGCCAAAGGTGTTTGTGTTAATGAGGGTGCAATACAATTTATACGAATTTTTGGCGAAAATTCGGCTGCTAAGGCTTTAGTTAAACCTTCTATAGCGCCTTTGCTAACCGCAATTGAAGCGTGAAAAGACATACCTGTTTGAACGGCAACAGTACTAAATAAAACTATACTTGCAAACTTTGATTGTAATAAATTTGGAGAATAAGCTTGAATACATTTTACAGCACCTAATACATTTAATTCTAATTCATTCAAAAAATCTTGCTTTTTTAAAGTACGAAATGGTTTTAAATTTATTGAACCCGGACAATATACTACACCATCAATTGCTTCAGTAATTTTAGGAAAATCATCGTTGCTTAATACGTCGTAATTAAAATGTTCTACGCCACTTATATTAGGATTGTTTCGAGATATGGAAATTACTTTTTCGTTACTTGAAATTAAAAGTTCAGCCAAGGCTTTTCCAATACCTGATGATGCGCCAATTATAAGGGTTGTTTTCATTAATAGTTTTTTGTTTAATAATATAAACAACCAATCACAACTATTGTTTATGTTTTTACTTAACAGTAAGTTCATCGGCTGTACAAATAATTTGTATAGCGCCACTATTTTTTAGGTCGGAAATTAATGTAATCGATTTACATTTATTGTTTACTGTAAACGTTGCGGTATTTGGTGGTACAGTACCTAAATTAATGGCTTCCATTACAATTATGTTACTGCCTGATTGTAAAATAAAATCTATTTGTTGTTTTAATTTTGTTACAATAATATTTTGTGCAATTAATTGTCCGTTTAAATAAATATTTACCATATCGCCATCAACAGTATTATTATCCCATAAATTTAATTTAGCATTGTGCTCATTAACTGTCACTGTTTCTTGAACCGTAAATAATCGATTGTTTAATTTATGTTTTTCTATTTTTTTTAAGGGAACAAATTTTACAAAACTGCTATCTATTTTTTTATTAGTTTTTACAAAAACAGAATCTTTTTTAAGGAGTTTTACAATTACCGAATCTTTAATTGTTACTTTTACTATAATAGAATCTTTTACTGGTTTTATTACTAAAACTGAATCTTTTAAAATCGTTTTTGTAATTGCTTTTTCATAATATTTAAAAGGTATTAATACAAAATTATCAATATTAACCCATTCGGCAATTGTACCTAACGGCATTTGAACCGTTATAAAATTGGCATTTGATGGTGCGGTAAAAGTGCAGGTTCTTTGTGTCCAAACATTATCAACTGATGCTTGAGGCGAAGTATAAACTACAATCCCAAAACTTAAATTAGTTTCTGATACTCCAATTTGTATAGGATTGGCAGGATGTGCGTTGTGTTTTCTATCATAAAAGGTTAAAATATAAGTTTTATTTGCAATTAACTTTTCTGACAAACTTAAAGCAATAATATCAGTACCGCCACCTGTAATACCTAAATACCAAGTTTTTTCTTGTGCGCCACTGCCACCATAATTTGCTGTTTTTATAATATCAACATCGCCATAACTACCAAAGGCATTAACATCTGGTAACATAGCATTTAAAGCTGCATTTGATAAATTTATTTGGTCGGTATTATTGGCAGTATTATTTTCAAAACTACCATTAACAATACTTTGAGAGATTAATAATTGAGATAAAAATATAGATAGGGAAATTAATTTTAAACGTATCATCTTTATGTTTTATATTAAGATGATATGTTTTTTAAAATTCCATAAATATTAGTTTTACAAGTATTTATTTAACACCGTGCATCATTTTTCTTAATAATGGGGTTAATAGAAATAATACTATTGCAGCTATTCCAGTTAATACAACAAATACCATAAAAAATTCAAATAAATTGTGAATTTCTGTACCAACAAATACTGGGTTTGCAGCACTAATTTGATTTTCATCTAATATTTTTAATTGTTCGGCAGTTGGTTTAATAGTTTTGTTAAGTATGGCTTGTAAATCTATTCCCAATTCTTGGGCTTTTTTAAATTTATCGCCTGTTGCTGGAATTAATGCGCCTAAAGAACCTGCTAAGGCATATCCTGCTGCATTTGATAAAAAGAAAACACCAAATAATAAAGAAGCAAAACGTTTTGGCGATAATTTACCAACTAATGATAAGCCAATTGGAGATAAACACAATTCGGCAAATGTTTGTATTAAATATAAGAGTATAAGCCATTGCAAGCCTAATAAACCGCTGTTACCCAAATCTTTTACATTATGTGCAATTATAAAGTAACTCACTGCAATTAGTCCCAAACCAATAGCTTGTTTTACTGTTGATAAGGGTTCTTTCCCTTTTGCTCTTAATTTATCCCAAAGAATACTAAACGGAAACGCAAAACCAAAAACAAATATTCCATTAAAAATTTGCACCATACTTGGAGGCATTTCCCAACCAAATATATGTCTGTCGGTTTGGTTATCTGCAATAAAGGTTAATGATGAACCTGCTTGTTCAAACGCAGCCCAAAAAAAGATGATAAAAAATCCAACAATATAAATAACTAAAATTCGCTGCAATTCAACTTTAGTTAACGATTTATCTGAAATAATTAATCCTGCTAATGTTAAGCCCAATGAATAAATAATTGGATAAATAATAGTTTTAACAGGGTTATTACCTGCTAACAAAAATCTAAACAAAAAAAACAAACCAATAAAAGAAATAACAGCAAATAGTAACGACTTTGGAGAAAAAACAGCTTTTTGAGATTCTCCATCTTCATACTGAGACGAGTCGTTATGCTTAGGTAAACCACCTAAAGGTTTGCCTTCGGGTGTTACAACATATTTATTTTTAAGAAAATGAAAAACCGCTGAGCCAATTATCATAGCTATTGAAGCAGCTAAAAAGCCCCATTTAAAAGCGTGTATATCTCTAATACCGCCAGCATCTTTAACATCGCCTACTAAAGGGCAAATTAACTGGCCTAAAAATGCACCTAAATTAATACCCATGTAAAAAATAGTAAAAGCAGTATCTAATTTGCTTTTTTCTTGTTTAGGATAAAGGCTACCCACCATACTAGAAATGTTTGGTTTAAAAAATCCATTCCCAAAAATGATTATCGTTAAAGCCACCCATAAAAGCGTTTTTGCCAATTCTAAATTTGTACCAAAAACAGATGCGCTTGCAAATAAAATCATTTGGCCTATTGCCATCATTACACCTCCAAGTAATATACAATTTCTGTTTCCAAAAAAACGGTCAGAAATAAAACCTCCAAGCATTGGTGTTAAATAACATAATCCTAAAAATCCACCGTAAATTAATGATGAATCAGCTTCTTTCATCATTAACGAATTAACCATAAATAATGTAAGAATAGCTCGCATACCATAAAAGTTGAAGCGTTCCCACATTTCGGTTCCAAATAATACCCATAAGCCTTTTGGATGGCCTTTTTGTGCTTGAATTTGTTCCATAAAAAATAATTAGAGGGCTAAAATAGTTTTTTTATTTTAGTAAAGCAAGGAGGAATTTTAAATGAGAAATTATAAATATCAAATTTAAAATTCGATATTTATAACTTAAAACTATTAATAAACGTGCTGTCCGCCATTAATGCTGTAATTAGCACCAGTAATAAAGCTAGTTTCTTCACTTGCTAAAAAACTTACTAAATGTGCCACCTCGTGTGTACCACCTAAACGCCCCATAGGCACTTGTGCTACAATTTGAGTTAAAACTTTTTCGGGCACTGCCATTACCATATCAGTACCAATATAACCTGGCGAAATTGTATTTACAGTAACACCTAATTTTGCAACTTCCATTGCTAAACTTTTTGTAAAACCATGCATACCTGCTTTAGCTGCGCTGTAATTGGTTTGCCCAAACTGTCCGCGTTGCCCATTAACAGATGAGATATTTATAATACGGCCAAATTTACGGTCAATCATACCTTGAATAACATGCTTAGTGCAATTAAAAACCGAATTTAAATTGGTATTAATTACAGCGTGCCAATCTTCTGGTTTCATATTAATTAAGCGACCATCGCGTGTTATACCAGCGTTATTTACAAGGGTATCAATGGTACCAACTTTTTCTTCAATTTCTTTTATCATTCTTCCAGCATCTTCAAACGAACTTACATCCCCTTGAAACAATTCAATATGATGACCTTCATCGTTCATTTGTTTTGTCCATTTTTCGGCTTTTTCAGGTGTAATATAATTGCCAATTACTTTAAATCCATCTTTTAATAATGTTTTACACATTGCGGTTCCTAATCCACCTGTAGCACCAGTTACTAATACTATTCGTTTGTTTGCTTTGTCCATACTAATTTTTGTTTTTTGAGATAGGTTATTTGTTGTTTGAGTTAAAAATTCGTTTTTGTTATAATTTACATTCAGCAATTATAGAATTACAATCTTAAATAATGTTACCAAATTATTTTATTTCGTTTACATTCATTACAGTAGCTTCACCGCTAGTACAAATTATACCAGTTGTTTTGTCTTTTATAACAGTTTCAACTATGGCGCGGTGTTTTTCGGTAACAATTTCTGTAACTATAAAAACGGCTTCGTAAGTAATATCTACATACATTGGTTTTAAAAAATTAAGACTTTGTTTTAAGTATATAGTTCCTTCGCCAGGAAATAAAGTACCAAACACTTTACTAAATAAACTTGCGCTTAACATACCATGCATTATTGGACGTTTAAAAATGGTTGTTACAGCATACTCTGCATTAGTATGTACTGGGTTTTTATCGCCTGTAACTTCCGCAAATTGGTTTACATCTCTTTGCGAAAAACTAAAATCGTGACTAAAAATTTGATTAACTGAAATCATACAAAAAAAATTATACGCCTAAAATATAATTTTAAAATTAACAAAACAACTAAATGATAGTAATAATAGTATTTTTGTGAAAATAGTTTTTTATAAAAAATTTAAAAAATATTGCATTTTATGTTTTTGTAACGGCATTATTTTCGTTATTGGTATATTTCATTATTACAAAAGGACAATTAAAGGAAGATACTGCAATTATTCAGCATCCGCATACTACAGTACAAAATTCGTGGTTAGATTTCAAAAGTGTTTTTTCAAATAATGTAACTGATCCTTTGGCCATATTAATGTTACAAATTATTACCATTATTTTTACTGCAAGGGTATTTAGTTTTTTATTTAAGAAGATTGGGCAGCCAAGCGTAATTGGCGAAATTACAGCTGGTATTTTTTTAGGTCCATCAATTGTGGGATATTATTATCCAGAATTTTCGCACTTTTTATTTCCCGCGGCTTCGCTTGGTAATTTAAAATTTTTAAGTCAAATTGGTTTAATATTATTTATGTTTGTTGTGGGTATGGAGTTAGATTTTAAAGTACTGCGCACTAAAGCCCACGAAGCCCTTGTAATAAGCCATGCCAGTATTATTATTCCCTTTGCATTAGGTGTTAGTTTTGCCTATTTTATTTATGATAATTTTGCCCCAAATGGCGTAAATTTTTTATCTTTTTCTTTATTTATTGGTATTGCTATGAGTATTACAGCTTTTCCAGTATTAGCGAGGATTATACAGGAGCGTGGTATTTCTAAAACAAAATTGGGTAATATAGTTATTACTTGCGCCGCTATTGATGATATAACAGCTTGGTGTGCATTAGCTGCGGTAATTGCGATTGTAAAAGCAGGTTCGTTTGTAAGTTCATTATACACAATTGCGTTAGCAATTGTGTATTTGTTATTTATGTTACGTATTGTACAACCATTTTTAAAGCAGTTAGGCGATAAATATTCTAGTAAAGAAGGTTTAACAAAACCTATTGTTGCAGTATTTTTTTTAACACTATTAATTTCGGCATTTTTATCCGAAATTATAGGTATTCATGCTCTTTTCGGTGCTTTTTTGGCTGGTGTAGTTATGCCTTCAAATGTTAGTTTTCGTAATATTTTTATCGAAAAAATTGAAGATGTTTCTTCAGTTTTATTATTGCCTTTGTTTTTTGTTTTTACAGGTTTACGAACACAAATTGGCTTATTAAACGATTTATATTTATGGGAGGTTTGTGCTGTTATAATTTTAATTGCGGTTATTGGTAAATTTTGGGGAAGTGCCATCGCAGCGAGGTTTGTGGGGCAAAGTTGGAAAGATAGTTTTACAATTGGAGCATTAATGAATACACGTGGACTTATGGAATTAATTGTACTAAACATAGGTTTTGATTTGGGTGTATTAAACCCTCAAATTTTTGCCATGATGGTTATAATGGCATTGTTTACAACTTTTATGACTGGGCCAGCACTTGATTTTACCAATTGGTTATTTAGAAATAAAGCTTTAGATGATAAACCAATATCAGCAAATTTTGATGAGAAGTATCGCATACTGGTGTCTTATGGCAATCCTTTAAAAGGTAAGGCTATGCTAAAATTGGCTTACAGTTTAACCAAAAATTCAACTAAAAATTCTACAATTACAACAATGCATATTTCGCCAAGTAACGAGTTAAATAAATACAATTTAGCCGAGTACGAAAAAGAAAGTTTAGGTCCAATTAAAAAAGAAGCTCAAAAATTAAAAGTTGAAATAAATACCTTATTTAAACCCGC
>Ga0163144_10005121_pt1 | contig 29228 bp, 27 predicted proteins | sample OliLak19BULKMAT1_FD_123175 | JGI IMG/M metagenome (GOLD analysis project Ga0163144, IMG submission 123175) | Freshwater microbial mat bacterial communities from Lake Vanda, McMurdo Dry Valleys, Antarctica - Oligotrophic Lake LV.19.BULKMAT1 | ecosystem: Environmental > Aquatic > Freshwater >...
GCCGTTGCTGTTCCGCCGTTGCCGTTGAGCAGTTGCTGTTCCACTGTTGGAGTCGTATCGCCCCCTCGGGGGTTTCGCGGGAAGCACTCGCGCCGCGCGGAGCGAGCGTCGCGTCGCTGACGTCTCGCGGCCGGGGGCGCGTCGTGTAACGCGAGTTCGCCTTGAAGTGCCTCGCGATAGCGCGGCTATCGCTCCGGATGGCGCCTTGGCTCGCGCCAGAATTCATCGTCCCCCTTTCACCACGGCACTTCGGCGACGCTACACTAGTTTCCCCCGTGTGAGCACACCGAGAACCGCCGACGGCACGCGCGTGTCCGACTACGACTTCGCCCTGCCCGACTCGCGGATCGCGCAACAGCCGATGGCGAATCGTGACGGCAGTCGCCTGCTCGTGATCCATCGCGCCAGCGGCACCATCGAGCACCGGCAGTTCCTCGACATCGCGGAGTTCATTCCGGCGGGTGATGCGCTGGTGGTGAACACCACCAAGGTCTTCCGTGCCAGGCTACTCGGCACTCGACCCAGCGGTGCGCCTGCCGAAGTACTGCTGCTCAGGGCGCTCGGCGAGGACGTCTGGGAAGCGATGGTGCAGCCCGGCGCCAAGCTGCAGGCAGGAAAGCTGGTGACCATCGCCGACGATTTCAGCATCGAGATGCTCGACGTGTCTGATCGCGGCACGAAATTCGTGAAGCTGCACGCGACTGGAAACACCGCGGACGCGATTGAACGGTATGGTCATGTGCCGCTGCCGCCCTACATGACCCGCAGCGATACGAGCGACGATGCGCAGCGCTACCAGACCGTCTATGCGCAGCAGGCCGGCAGCGTCGCAGCGCCGACGGCAGGCCTGCACTTCACACCGGAAATCCTGACCGCGCTCGAGGCCAAGGGCATCCGCCGGGCGGACGTGCTGCTGCACGTCGGGGCGGGCACGTTTCGCCCGATCAGCGTTGACGACCCTCGCGAGCATGTGATGCACGAGGAGTGGTTTCAGGTGCCAGACGCCACTGCCGAGACCCTCAATCGCGTGAAGGCGGCCGGTCGGGACGTCTGGGCCGTCGGCACGACGTCGATGCGTACACTCGAAAGCGCCGCTTTGCCCGATGGAACCATCCGCGCCATGGAGGGAGAGACGGGAATCTTCATCTACCCGCCGTACCAGCCCAGGCTCGTCGATCATCTCCTGACGAACTTCCATCTGCCGAAGTCGACGCTGGTGATGCTGGTGGCCGCAGTGGCCGGCTATGAACTGACGATGCGCGCGTACCGCGAGGCGATTGCGGCCGAGTATCGATTCTATTCGTACGGCGATGCGATGCTGATCATCTGAGTTGCGTCGGTGCGGGCACGTGAGCCACACCGCTTCCGGTGGCAACGTCAACTCTGTTCGCGCGGGGGCGGGGAGGACGCCGGGACGAGCCGGCGCATTGACCGCCTCTCGACCCGGACCGAGTAGTTTTCATGCTTTGGCGTCACACGACGCAGGCGTCCCGCCCTCTCTGGCCTCATGTCCGACTTTTCGTTTCGCACGTCTCACGACTCGGGCAGCGCCCGCCTCGGCTGGTTCTCGACGCCCCACGGCGTGGTGGAGACGCCCGCGTTCATGCCCGTTGGCACGCACGGCACGATCAAGGGGCTGAGCGTCGAGGAAGTCGCCGCCGCTGGCGGACAGATGATTCTCTCGAACGCGTACCATCTGTACCTGCGGCCGGGTGACATGATGGTGCGCGCGCTCGGCGGATTGCATGCGTTCACCCGCTGGAATGGCCCGATGCTCACTGACTCGGGCGGCTTTCAGGTGTTTTCCCTCTCCGGGCTGCGCAAGGTGAGTGAGGAGGGGGTGGTGTTTCAGAGTCACATCGATGGCTCGAAGCACGACTACACCCCGGAAAGTGTGATGCGGATCGAGCGGAACATCGGCGCTGACGTGATCATGCAGCTCGACGAGCTGATTGCGGGGCAGGCGGAGTATTCGGCGAGTGAGGCGGCGATGGAGCGCAGCCTGCGGTGGCTGGATCGGTGTCGGGTGGAATTCGACCGGATCAGCCACGAGGGTCGGGGGGCCCCCCCCCAGTTCGAAGTTCCGCCCGGCGCCCCCCCCATGGCAACCCACGACGCCGCCACCGACATCGTTCCGCCGCGTCAGTCCCTTTTCCCCATCATCCAGGGCGGCGTCCACCCCGCCCTCCGCGTCGCCTCTGCCCGCGGCATCCTCGACCGCGGCACCTGGGACGGCATCGCCATCGGTGGCCTCTCTGTCGGCGAGTCCAAACCCGACATGTATGCCACGCTCGAGGTCGTCGACCCAGTCATCCCGCGTACCGTCCCGCGCTACATGATGGGGGTCGGGTTCCCGGATGATCTCGTCGAGGCCGTCCGTCGTGGCGTCGACCTCTTTGACTGCGTGGCCCCCACCCGCATGGGCCGCAACGGCACGGCCTTCACGCATGACGGCAAGGTCCAGATCCGGAAATCCAGCTTCCGCCTCGACCGGCGCCCCCTCGTCGATGGCTGCCCCTGCCCCTGCTGCACCCACTACGACCGCGCCTACCTCCGCCACCTCTTCGTCAGCGAAGAGATGCTCGGCCTGCGGCTGCTCTCCCTGCACAACGTATCTTTCCTGATCACCCTGATGCGTGACGCGCGGACCGCGCTCCGCAACGGGACCTTCGATGGGTGGAGCCAGGATTGGCTCACCCGCTACCACGCCAAGACCTCCAGCGACTCATGACCTCACTGCCATTCGCCTCCCTCGCTGTCCTGCAGTTGCCTGGCGGCCAGGGCCTCGTCGCCCCGCTGCTCATGTACGGCGGCATCTTCGCGATCTTCTATTTCCTGCTCATCCGCCCGCAGCAGCAGCAGCGGAAGAAGCACGAATTGGCCATCCTCGAGCTGAAGAAGGGTGACCGGATCGTCACCGCCGGCGGACTCGTTGGTGAGGTGCAGCACATCAAGAGCGGCGCCAGTGCCAGCCCCGAGGATGAAGTCACCATCAAGAGCGGCGAGTCACGCCTCATCATCGAGCGTGGTCGCGTCGCCAAGATCTCCTCCAGCGGTGGCACCAGCTCCAGCACGGACAAGGTCGCCTGATGGCGTTGCTCGACATTCACGTTCTCGGCAGCCCGATTCTCCGTCGCGAGACCCAGATCGTGCAGCAGATGACTTCTGATCTGCGTCAGCTCGTGACCGATATGTTCGACACGATGTACGCCGCCAAGGGGATCGGGCTCGCCGCACCGCAGGTTGGCCGCAGCGAGCGCATCGCAGTCGTCGACATCGAGCAGAATCCGATCGCGCTCATCAATCCCGTCATCACGATGCGGAGCGGCAAGAGCAAGCGTGAGGAAGGGTGTCTCTCCATTCCCGACATTCACTTCGATGTCGAGCGCGCGGCCAGGGTCGTCGTGCAGGCGCTCGACGTCGACATGAAGCCGATCACCCTCGACGGTACAGAGTTGTTCGGCACCTGCCTGCAGCATGAGATCGACCATCTGCACGGCAAGCTGTTTCTCGATCACCTCTCGATCCTCAAGCGCCGTCAGGCACTGCGGGAGTGGGACGAGGAGAAGGATCAGTACCCGGAACTCATTCGCCGCCTGACACCCGACGTCATCGCGCGGTTGCAGGCCGAAGCCGACGAGCTCGACGACGAAGCCGGCGACGATCACCGCCGCGACGTTCGCTGACACGCGCGCGAGCCTGAGCCTGTGCGCATCCTCTTCTGGGGCACTCCCGACTTCGCCGTTCCTCCGCTCGAAGCGTTGCTCGGCGAAGGCTTCGACGTCGTCGGGGTGGTCACGCAGCCAGACCGTCCCGTGGGTCGCACGCGCGTTCTGACACCGCCACCCGTGAAAGTGGTGGCGCTGCGCGAAGGGCTGCCCGTACTGCAGCCCGAGCGGCCCCGAGGTGATGCGTTCCTCGCGGAGCTCACCGCGCTCGGGCCCGACCTGAATGTCGTCGTCGCGTACGGTCACATCCTGCCCGTCGCGGTGATCGAGCAGCCGCCACGCGGTACGATCAACATTCACGCGTCACTGCTGCCGACGCTGCGTGGTGCGGCACCGATCGAAACCGCGATCCGCCGCGGGCACACGGAATCGGGCGTGACGATCATGCGCATGGTGCTCGCCATGGACGCCGGCCCGAGCCTCTACACCGCGCGCGTTCCGATACTCGACGATGAGACGGGAGGAGAGCTCCGGAATCGGCTGTCGGAAGTTGGCGCGCAGGCGCTCATCGAAGCCCTCGCGCTGTTGGAGCTCCAGCTCCTCGTCGAAACCGAACAGGATCACGCGCTGGCAACCTTCGCGCCCAAGATCGAACGCGAGGATGCGCGGATCATCTGGCACGCCACCGCGCCAGAGATCGCGAACGTGGTGCGCGCGTACGATCCCCGGCCCGGCGCGTTCACCACACTGCGCGGCCTCGAGGTGAAGTGTTTCGGCGTTCGGGCGTCTGCGATGCACACCCGGGTCGATGTCGCCGGGACGGTGCTTGCGATCGATGACCAGGGGATGCTCGTTGCCTGCGGCGAGGGGACCGTACGCATCAGCGACGTGCACCCCTCCGGCAAACGACGCCAGAGCGTGTACGACTGGGCTGCGGGTCGGGGCCTTGCGGTCGGCGACGTGTTCGGCATGGACCGCGAATCAGTGGGATGAGGCACGCCACGGTTCCGACGCTGCATGCGCTCACGAACGATGTGATCCTTGCCGATCCGGGATTCGTGGCGTCGGCCACAGCGGTCATGCAGGCGTGTCACGCCCGAGTCGCGATTCATCTGCGATGCATCGCGACCACACCACTCCGCCTCCTCGAACTGGCGCTCGAACTGCGCGTGATTGGCGAGACGACCGGGAGCTGGGTGCTGATCAACGACCGGGTCGATATCGCGATGGCTGCCGGTGTGACCGGCGCGCAGCTGACCTCGCGTTCACTGACGATCGCCGATGCTCGTCGCATCGCCCCGCATCTGGTGCTGGGCGCGAGTGTGCATGACACCGCTGCCGCCTGGATGACGGCACGGAACGATGCAACTTTTCTCGTCGCAGGAACCGGCGGCGGCGGGGCGCATCCTCCGCCAGACGCGGCGCAATTCGTGAAGGCCGTGGTCGATGCCGCCGAAGGGTGCCCGGTGATCGCGCTCGGCGGCATGACGCCGGAGCGAGTCCATCAGATGGCGAAGGCGGGTGCCGCGGGAGTCGCGGTGCTGCGTGGCATCTGGCTCGACGATGCTGTCGCCGCCACGCGGCGCTACCTTGCAGCATATGACGAGGGATTCCGCCAGTGAGGTGCCCGTGACGCTCGCTGTGCCTCCGGCCGGTCGCAACACGCTGATCACAGAATCACGCATCGCGGCGGCTGAGATTCTCGCGGCGCTGCGTGGCGGGACACTGCTCGATGCCGCGTTCGAGAAGGTGACAACCGCGCTCGATCCACGCGATCGACGATGGGTGCAGGAACTGGTCTATGGACTGCTGCGCTCGCGCGGATGGATCGACGCGATTCTGGCCCCACGCATCACCGGCGGCCTGGCGCGACTCGACGCCGACCTCGGCGACCTCTTGCGACTCGGAACGTATCAGCTGCTCTCGATGGGGAGCGTTCCGGCGTACGCGGCGATCGCACAGACCGTCGAACTCGCCAAGCGACGGCATGGCATCGGCGCCAGCAAGCTGGTGAATGCCGTGCTGCGTCGCATCGATCGCGAACGTGACCTGCCCGCGGTCGCAACCCCCGATGGCGCCGCAGCCGCACTCGACCGGAATCATGACCTGACCGAACGGCTGGCCGTGCGCACCAGTCATCCCCGCTGGTTGCTGGAGCGCTGGCTGGCCGCTTGGGGCAAGGACGCCGCTGTCCAGCTCACGGCCCACAACAACAGTGAAGCACCGATCATCGTGCGACCCTTTGGTATCACCCGGGACGCATTGCAGGCGATACTGCACGAGCGCGGCGTCGAAACGATCCCCACACCACTCTTCGACGAGGGGCTCCAGCTCCCTCCTGGCGCGGCATTGACCCAGCTCGGCGCGTTCCAGCACGGTCAGCTCTGGGTGCAGGATGCCGGCAGTGCACTGGTAGTCCAGTACGCCAACATCCCCCGCGGTGATCTGGCCGCCGATCTGTGCGCCGCGCCTGGCGGAAAGACCCTCGCACTCCTGCAGGCCGGTGTCCGCGTGATTGCGAGCGACCGATCCGCGAATCGGCTCCAGCGATTGCACGCCAACCTCGATCGGATGCGCGTCACCGACGTCGATGTGCGAGAGATGGACGCCATCGCCCCGACACTCGAGCCGGTCGACGCGATTCTGGTCGACGTTCCGTGCACGGGCACCGGGACATTTCGCCGACACCCCGATGCTCGCTGGCGTCTGCGCGTGAGCGATATCGCGCTGCTGCCGGTGTTGCAGCGCGATATTCTGGCGGCCGTCAGCAGCTGCGTCAAACCGGGTGGCCTGCTCATCTACAGCACCTGTTCGCTCGAACGGGAAGAGAACGATGCCGTCGTGAACGAGTTTCTCGCCGAGGACGATGCATTCGTGCTCGACCCCCCCGCGAGCGGCGTGGTCCCCGGCGCAGTGATCGACAACGGATTCCTCCGCGTGCTCCCGCAGGTGCACGGCGTCGACGGCGCGTTCGCCGCGCGCCTCCGCCGTATTCGATGACCCCGACGGTGACCACCGGAGGTCGGCGGTTCGGCTGGCTGCGCGATCTTGCGGCGCAGCGTCCGATCGCCAGCACCGCCATCGGCGGATTTCTCCTTGGATTTGTGGCCGTCGCACTCTGGCTGCTGCCGCAGACGTTGATCCGCGGCGAATCCGCAGTGCCGAACGTGGTCGGCCTGCTCTACAGTGATGCCGCCGCACGACTCACCGCCGCCGGTTTCTCCGTCAAGACAGGCGACGAACTCCACCACCCCACGGCACCGAAGGGATCAGTGCTCGGCCAGACGCCTGCACCAGGCATCAAGGCCCAGAAGGGCAATGACGTCATCCTCGACGTGTCACTGGGCGTCAAGCGCGGAACAGTGCCGAACGTTCTTGGCATGTCGCGCGAGGCTGCAGTCAAGGCACTCGAGGAAGCAGGCTTCGAGACACCGGACGACGTCACGGAGCGCCTCGACAAACGTGCGCGTGGCGAGGTGATTGCCACCGCGCCACGCGGCGGCGTCACCATTCCGCAGCCGGCATCGGTGCGCCTGACCATCAGCGCGGGCCCGGACGCGATCGGCGTCCCGTCGCTGATCGGCATGTCGCTCGAGGATGCACTGGCGCTGATCGGCCAGCTCGGACTCACCGCAGCCCCCACCAGGACCGATTCCACTGCCGCACAACCAGACGGCTTCATCAGCGCCCAGCGCCCTGCTGCCGACTCACCGGTGCCGCCCGGCGGTGTCATTACCCTGACGGTGTCCCGACCGAGCGCTCCGCGCGACAGTACCGCCCCGTAGCTCGCATTGCACGACACAGGGCCCGACCGGCCCCGTGCGTGATATCTTTGCATGATGACTGTCCGCATCGCCCCTTCGTTGCTCTCCGTCGATTTCGCCCGCATGGCCGATGAGTTGGCCATGATCGAGGCGGCCGGCGCCGACTGGTTGCACGTCGACGTGATGGATGGCGTCTTCGTGCCGAATCTCAGCTTTGGCGTCAAGGTGATCGAGACGGTCCGCAAACTGACCATCTTGCCGCTCGATGTGCACCTCATGACCGTCGAACCGGAGAAGTACTTCGACAGTTTTGCGAAGGCGGGGGCCAATGGCCTCACGATCCACGTCGAGACGGCGCCACACCTGCACCGACAGCTGATGCGCATCAAGGAGGTCGGCTGCACTGCGGGCGTCACCATGAACCCCAGTACGTCGCTCGACGCCGTGCGCGAAGTGGCTTCCGATCTCGACCTGTTGCTGATCATGTCGGTAAATCCGGGGTTCGGTGGCCAGAAGTTCATTCCACACTCACTCGACAAGATCCGCCGCGCCCGCCAATTGCTCGACCGCGTCGGCAGCACGGCGTACCTCGAGGTGGATGGCGGTATCGCGCGTGACACCATCCGCGACTGCTACCTGGCCGGCGCCACCACCTTCGTCGCGGGCAACGCGATCTTCGGCGCGCCCGATCCGAAGGCCGAAGTCACCGCCCTCCGAAACCTCTGCCTCACGGAGGCGGCATGACCGTCAGCGAGCAATGGAGGGTGGTTGGCGCCATCGTCGCCGTCCTCGGTGGCGCCCTCTGGTTCGGCTCGTACCAGCTGAAAGACGAACTGGTCGGTGTGGACGTCGGCTCGCAGGCCCCACCGTTCGGTGGCGCAACGATCGAAGGCCCGGTGAAGTCCAGGACGCTCGCCGACTACAAGGGCAAGGTCGTGCTGCTGAACATCTGGGCCACCTGGTGCGGACCGTGCCGGACGGAGATGCCAAGTATCGAGGCGCTCCACAAGGAGATGGGCCCGAAGGGGCTCCACGTCGTGGCGGTGAGCATCGACGACCCGGGCACGGCCGACGAGATCCGGAAGTTCCTGAAGGACTTCAATCTCACCTTCGAAGTCCTGCACGACTCGACGCAGTCCATTCAGGCCGCCTACCAGACCACCGGCGTACCGGAGACCTTCATCATCGCCGCGGACGGCACCATCCGGAAAAAGGTGATCGCCGCAGCTGACTGGAACTCGGCGCCGAATCGTGCCCTGATTGCCCAGCTCCTGAAGGACGCGGGCACCTAGCCGAGTGCGTGTCCTCGGAATAGAAACCAGCTGCGATGAGACATCAGCGGCGGTCCTGAGCGGCTCGGGCGACGACGTCACGCTCGAGTCGCTCGTCATTCTGTCGCAGGATGTGCACCGCATCTTTGGCGGCGTGGTACCGGAGATCGCGAGCCGGCAACACCTGACATCGATCATCCCCGTGATTGATCAGGCGCTCGCCGACGCGCGAACGACCCTCGCGAAGCTCGATGCAATCGCGGTCACCCACGCCCCGGGTCTGGTGGGAGCCCTTCTCGTTGGCGTCGCCGCGGCCAAGGGACTCTCGCTCGCGACCGGCGTGCCACTGGTGGGGGTGCACCATCTGGAAGGACACCTGTTCGCGACCAGCCTCGAGCACCCCCAAGCGGTCCCTCCATTCATCGCTCTGCTCGTCAGCGGTGGCCACACCATGCTGCTCGACGTGCCGGCATGGGGCCGATATCAGCTGCTCGGCGCAACCAGAGACGATGCGGCGGGCGAAGCGTTCGACAAGGCCGCCAGAATGCTCGGCCTGCCCTACCCTGGCGGTCGCCACCTCGAAGCCCTTGCCCGGGACGGCGACCCTGCCCGCTTTCGGTTCACCAGGCCGATGCTGCGTCGCGACCAGCACCTTGGCGATAGTGATTTCTTCGATGTGTCCTTCAGCGGGCTTAAGACTGCCGTGATGCTGGCGGTAAAAGCGTCCGGTGACATCGATGGCGACAGGAAACACATCGCGCGGGGTTTTCAGGATTCTCTCACCGAGACGCTGGCGGAAAAGGTTGCCAGGGCCGTGCGGGCGACCGGACGCACCACGGTAGTGCTCGGCGGCGGAGTTGCCTGCAACCAGGCTCTCGTCGGCGCCATCGAAGTCCGGGTGAGACACGGCGTGTCGGTCTTCGCGCCGTCTCCGCGCATCGCGACGGACAACGCCGCGATGATCGCCCGAGCTGGCCTCTTCCATGCAGAGCGGGATCGGTGGGCCACGCTCGATCTGCCGACGACATCGAGTGCGACGATCCCGGGAATGATCACGCCCTGAATCGGGTCTGCCGTATGGCCCGCAACAGATACGCCCCACATGTTACTGAATATGTCCCTCCCGTCGCTCACCCGGTCAGCCGCGCTACGGACACCCGCTCGCGCTTTAGCGACATGGGTGCTCGTGGCCGCAGCGTGGGCCTGGTCGGCCACCGCGGTCCAGGCGCAGCTGGTGCCGCGTCAGGTTCGGGTTGAAGTCCGCGATCGTGACGGCCATGCGCTGGCTGGGGCTCGAATTGAATTCCTGCCGCGCTCTGATACAGCCTCCACCGATTCAGCGGGTGTCGCGACGGCAACGATCGAAGCCGACAGCACGATGACCATCTCCGTGCGAAAGATCGGCTTTGAACCGCGCGCCGCTCGGTTTCCGATCGGCACCGCGCCGTCCTTCATCGTGCGAGTCACCCTCGGCCAGCTCGGAACCCGACTGCCGGAAGTCTCCGTGACGGCCGACTATCCGGGAGAACCCTGGCGACGCGCCTATGAAGAGCGACGTCGGCGCACCAGTGGATCGTTCCGCGACCGGAGCTACTTCGCCGGGCGTCCTCCGCCGATGATCCTCGATGAGTGGTTCGCCGGAATCCCCGGCGCACAGATGAGCTCCCGCGGGCTGCGCGTGAATCGGTGTCCCCGGCTGGGCATCTGGATCGATGGCATGCACGTGACAGCGCCTGGCTTGTCATCCAGCCTGGCACTGATGCAGCTGACCGCAACCGATATCGCCGCGATCGAGTTGTTCCGCATGGCGCAACAGCAGTCGCAGTACAGCGACCCCTCGCTCGAGGATTGTTCCCTGCTCGTCTGGACGCGAAACCGATAGGACCGCCTCAGCCGATTCCCTCCACTGATCTCCAATGCTCCGCTCGACACGCAGCGTCATGCCAATGTTGGTGGCCGCAGTCCTGGCCAGTCTCGCTTGCCGCACCGCCGCGGCGCAGGACGCGGCTCCTGGAAGAGAGCGCACCTTTCGCATTGATGTACGGGACAAGTCGGGACGGCCGGTACCAGATGCCATGATCACGTTCTTCCTGACGGGCGATTCGGTTCGGACGGACTCGACGGGCATTGCGTCCATCATCCTGCTTGCCGACACGGCCGTGAACATCACGGTGCGGAAGATCGGGTTTGAACCGCGCAATGCCCGATTCAGGATCGGGGTTGCACCGGCGTTCTTTGTGCGCGTCGCCCTCGGTGAAGCCGGCCAGCGACTGGCAGAAGTCGAGGTGAAGGATTCGTACCCGGGTGAACCGTGGCGCCCCGCATTCGAGCAGCGGAAGAAGCGTGGCGGCGGCCAGTTCCGGGAGATTGCGTTCTTCCCAGGGGGCGTACCATTCAGCCTCAACGACTGGTTCAATGGTCTGAATGGTGTGCGGACAGGTGGTGGCAATGGAACCGAAATCAACATCTCGCGGTGCCGAGCCCTCGGCGTGTGGATCGACGGGCAACACGCCACCTCGCCGAACAGCGGATTTCGCTTCGCGCTCGGCACCGTTCCCCCGCAGGAGATCGCCGCTCTCGAACTCTACACGTCGAATACTCCGGCGCAGTACACGGGCCAGGGAGAGGATTGCTCGCTGTTGCTCTGGACGCGCGTACGTTGATCACAGCCGCCGGAAATCGCCCACCGCGCATCGGCCAGCGTCACCGGATAACTGCAGCGCGTGAGTCGATCAGCGCTTGGATGCGCTACCGGTCGAGACCGGCTCGCAGCCACAACCCGAGTCACACCCGGCGCTCTTCGGCGCGCGAGCCGCAGCGATCGTGCGCCACACCTTGGCGGCGATGTAGGTGGTTGCCGCGAGGACGATCGCGCCGATGATCAGTCGTTCTGCCATGTGTCAACTCCTGGTGGACTGCAACTGACATTCGCACAGCGCGAGGCCGGATGAGGCGCCCGCGTGGCGACTGCACGACGCACTTCGGTTCCCGATCACTAATGAAAACCGAGCATGCGCCCACCCTGATACACCGCCAACGCCGCAGTGTATGCCAGACCGAGCATGTAGCCAAACTGGATCGCAGCCCAGCGCCAGCCGATCCGGCCGCCGCCGGCCTCGCGGACCGTCACCGCCACCGTACTGATGCACATCAGTGCGTACACGTAGAACACCATCAGCCCGAGCGCGACCAGCGGCGAATACTGCAAGCCACCCGTCGACGCATTGACCTCCGAGCGCAATCGCTGGCGTAACGCGACCGACGTCTCGTCCGCTTCGCCAACACCGTAGATCGTCCCCATCGTGCTCACGAAGACTTCCCGTGCCGCAAAACTGGCCGCGATCGACACCCCGATCTTCCAGTCGTAACCGAGCGGACGCACCAGGGGCTCGATCACCTTGCCGATGTGTCCCAGTGCCGAATGCTCGAGCTGCATCTCATGCGCCGCCTCGGCGGACAAATTGGCTGGCACATCCGTCTTTGGATAGGTGGCGAGCGCCCACAGAATCACGCTGCAGCTGAGAATCACCGTGCCGGCGCGGCGAAGAAACATCTGCGCGCGATGCCAGACGTTCTGCAACAGCGTCCGGAGGTTCGGCAGTCGGTAGAGCGGCATTTCGAGAATCATCGGCCTCACCGGGCCGCGCAGCAGGGTGCTCTTGAAAAAAGCTGCCACCACCAGCGCCGTCACCGTGCCCAGTGCATACATGAGCAGCATGGTCACACCCTGGAGGCTGAACAGTCCGCCGAGGACCGCCACCGGCGGCACGAAGGCGCCGATGAGCAGCGTGTAGACGGGCAACCGGGCCGAGCAACTCATGAGCGGAACGACCATGATCGTCGCCAATCGATCCTTGGGTTCCTCGATCGTTCGCGTGGCCATGATGGCAGGCACCGCGCACGCGAAGCCGCTGATCATCGGAATGAAACTCTTGCCGTGCAGCCCGACGCGTCGCATCAGGCGATCCATCAGAAACGCCGCCCGCGCCATGTAGCCGCTGTCCTCCAGCACCCCAATGAACAGGAACAGCATTGCGATCTGCGGCAGGAACACCAGTACGCTGCCGACGCCGCCGATCACGCCGTCCACCAGCAGTCCGCGCAGGTCACCCTCAGGCAGCAGCGACCCCACCGCGTCTCCGACCTGCGACACCATCCATTCGACGCCGGTCATGAGCGGTTGCGCCCAGGTGAAGATCGCCTGGAACACGAGTGCCATCACCGCGACAAACAGCATCGGCCCCCACAGGCGGTGCAGTACCACCGCATCGATCCGGTCGCTGCTGGTTCGGGCGCCGACGTTGTGATTGACCACCGTACGCGAGACGACCCCACCGCTCCATCCGTAGCGAAGCTCCGCCTCCAGGCTGCGGGGATTGGCCCCCGCCGCGGCAACGGCAATTCGCGCTTCATCCACCATCGGGGCGAGCACATCCCGCGATGCACCGTACCATGACTCGAGTTTCGGCACCGCCAGCAACCGCAAGGCATCATGAGCAGCGAAGGGTGCTCTCACACTCCGCTCAGCCAGCAATTCCGTCAGCGGGGCGAGCGCATCGCGGATCTCCGGGGCGAGCGAAAAGGGCCGAATCGGCAGCGGCAGGTCGAGCACCGAGACCATGGCTTTGCGCAGCACATCGAGGCCTTCGCCACGCGTGGCGATCGTCGGAATGACTGGCGCGCCAAGTTCGTGGATCAACGCGATCGCATCGACTTCAACACCAGCATCCGCCGCCGCATCGATCTGATTCAGTGCAATGATGGTCGGCAGCCCAAGTTCGAGCACCTGACTCACCAGATACAGATTACGCTCGAGGTGGAGTGCATCTGCCACCACCACCACAACGTCAGGAATCGGCTCACCGTACATCCCCCGCAGCACGCCGAGCGCGATCTCCTCGTCGGGGCTCGCTGGCGACAGCCCGTAACAGCCGGGGACGTCGACGATCGTCACCTGTTCGCCGTTGGGACCGCGCATCGCGCCTTCGACGCGCTCCACCGTCACACCCGCGAAGTTGCCGACGCGCTGACGCATCCCGGTGAGCGCGTTGAACAGGGTGCTCTTGCCGGTATTCGGATTCCCGACCAGGGCCACGCGTATCCTACGCTGACTCGCCTCGACGGGCACACCGGCGCCGGAGTGGGGAGCGAAGGAGATGGACACCGATTTTCAGTGCGGCGTGAACCGCGATGCGCTCAGCGCGTCGGAAGGACGGTGATGCCGGCGGTGATGGCGGGGCTGAGTGCCAACCGCGAACCGCGCACGTCCAACAGCATACACTGGCGGGCATCGATGACATTGATGCTCGCGCCTTCCATCAGTCCGAGTTCGCGCAGCCGACACGCTTCATTCTCGCCGCAGCCCAGCGACACCACCGTCGCGGACACTCCCTTCAGGCAATCACCGAGGCGACACGCCGCCGGTGCCGGCGTGGCACCGGCCGAGAACTGATCGACGACGGGGAGCGAGAAGGAATTCACGATTCAATCTAGTTGAGAATGATTCTCAGGAACACTCAAGAACAATAACTCACACCTCCGGCCTCGGCCAGTGCGGCGCCCCTGAAAGCCGAACAATCTGCTTTGGATTATCTCCCCGCTCAACCCGTAGCGGACTCGAGTATGACGACTGCCGCTGCCATATGATCGGAGTGAGTCAACGTCACGTGTATCACCGAGACGCATAACTCAGCCGCACGTTTCGCCGCCGCGCCGTGAAAGCGCAGCATCGGACGGCCGTCGAGGGGGGAGTTCGCCACCTCGATGTCCTGCCAGTGGATATGCCGAGCCTCCTCGGTTCCTGCCAACGCCTTGTACGCCGCCTCTTTCGCAGCAAACCGGGCGGCGAAATGGCGCGCCGGCTCACCGCGACGGTCACAGTAATGCCGCTCGCCCTCGGTGAAGAGCCGCCGTCGGGCCCGCTCAGGGTGCCGGCCCAGCAGCCTCGAAATCCGATCGATGTCGGCCAGATCGAGCCCGATGCCTCGAATCATGTGTCTGACCCCGGTCGGCGCAGCAGGCGTCGCCACAGCGCACCCTTCGACCCTCTGGAGTCACAGAGCGCGGGGATGGTCGCCGTCCAGACGTCGTCGGCCGCCCGGAACGCGCGCTGCACCGTGCCGGTCCACCGTCGCCAGGTGTCGAACTGACGATCAGGCGTTCCCTGACGCAGGCGGACTGCTGCATGGTCGAGCTGCCTGAGCGCATGGGAGTAGGGTGCAGCCAGCTCTTCCAGCTCCGCCACCAAAGCCCGGCGATCAGCCGCTCCCTCGAACCGGGCGGCGGCCCAGCCGTCGCGGGTTGTCTGCGCGTGACGGATCAGCCGGGTGGCATCGAAGGCGCGCCGCTGCGTCTCGACCGTGCGACTCTCTTCCGCGAGGCGCCGTGCGGTGAGCAGCGCGTCGAACCACTGATCGTGATCGGATCCGGGGGAACTCCTTTCCGACCCAAAGCCCCGCAACGACAGCGTCTGCGCCGGGAACACGCACACCGCCGCTTCGAGACGGTTTCTGAGGCCATCGAGATGCGACGAGCCGGAGAGACGCAGCGTGCCGCCGGACTTCACCGAGAGCGACAGGACTCCGTCCTCGAGCGTCGCTCCGAGCAGATCGTCGACCGGCAGCTCGATCACGGCCGGATCGGCGGTGTCGTACGCAATGCGAAGGGCGCCGGCGTCCAGTTGGACCGCCGCATCGTGGTCGAGTGTCCGGTCATGCCACGCACCGTGCACGCGCGCCGGGAGCACTCCATCGCCCGACGGCATCACGCCGCGCGCTCGGCGGCGACGCTCGTGATCGCGGTCACCACCGCGTCGGTATCCAGCAGATTCTCGAAGACGGCGAGTGGGTCATGCTGCCGTAACTCGACCGCGCTGAACCGTCCGGTCTCGACGCCGATGGCGCGGGCCCCGATCGCGCGACCGCAGGTCAGATCATTCGGGGTATCACCGACGATGACGATCTGGGCGCCGGACAGCTCACGGCCAAGCCGTGCCGCGGCGCGTGCCTGCGCGATGGCTGGCAGCGCCGGCCGGACGGGCGCATCCGAGCCATAGGCGCCGACGACGAACCGTTCGAACGCGATATCGACCGCGCGCAGCTTGAGGGCGGCTCCTGCCTCGATGTTGCCAGTCAGCAGGCCGAGCATCACGTCCGAACGCGCCTCGAGGGTATCGAGCAGTTCGTGCACCCCAGGCAGCAGCTGGACTGTCTGCGGCGCCGCGGAGATGTCCGCCTCCAGATACTGATAGTACCGGTCGAGCGCGGCCGCCATCCGCGCCTGGATGATCTCCTCGTCGATACCCGCCATGGTGCCGAGCTCGCGCACGATCTGCGGATCCGTCTTCCCGTCGAAGGGATGCTGTTGTGGTCCCGTCGCGCCGTACACGTCCACCATCGCCTGATGCACGCTTCGGCGGCCTGCACCATGTGCCAGCAGCAGCGTGCCGTCGATGTCGAACAGGACGAGGACGGTCATGCCGCGCGTCGCGCGAGGAGCAAACCACCGGTGATGCAGAGGAAGCCCATGAGTTGCCAGATGGTGGGACGGTCATTCTGAAATTGCCATGCCACCAGAATCGCGACGAACGGTTGCAGGTTGGCGTAGAGGGAGGTGCGTGTCGCACCGAGCTTCTTCAGCCCGTGGTAGTAAATGACGTAGGCGATGACGATCGCTCCCAGCCCGGCGTAGGCCATCGCCGCCCAGGTACGCCACGACAGGGCCCGCCACTCCGTCGCGAGCATGTCGCCGCCGGTCAGGACCAGCAGCGGCACGAGCCCACCGAGCAGCGTGATCAATGTGAGTTGCAAGCCATTCACGCGCTGCGTGAGTGGGCGGAGGAGCGTGGCATACGTCGCCCACGTGATCACGGCCAGGGCCAGATACAGGCTGCCGATCCAGGTGCCGCCGTGGCCCAGGGTGGCGTTGTCGCCAAGCATCACCATCGAAACACCAACCACCGACATCATGACCCCCGCCACGAGGAAGCGGCTCATCTTCTCCGTCCTGGTTGCCCAGCCGAGCAGCGCCAGTGCCGCAGGCGATGCCGCGAGGATCAGCGATGCCGACCCCCCGCGAGCGCGCGACAGGCCCATCACGAAGAAGTACTGATAGATACCGTTGCCGATGATGCCGTACCCGAGCATTCTGAGGGTGTCACCACGCGATGGCCACGGCTCGCGCACCACGAGCAGGGTCAGCGCCAGCATCACGACCGCGCCAAGGGCCATGCGCGATGTATTGAAGGCGAGACCAGGCATGTGCGCCGTGCCATACTGCACCGCGAAAAAGTTCGCTCCCCACAGCGCCGCCATCAGCAGCAGCAGCATGTCGATCGTGCCGAATCCGGGCTGGGTCGGCGGTGCGACGGCGGCGAGCGATGGTGCTGCGGCGGTGGCTGGCACGACGGTGGCTGGGACGACGGTGGCTGGGACGACGGTGGCTGGCACGACGGTAGCTGACATCAGCAGCAATCTAGCGCGGCCCGGAACGCCTTCCGGAGTGCGCGGGCGGCAGGTACCATGCGTGCATGCATGTTCAATTCGCGCTGTTCGCTGACGCCGCCAACGTGTCGCAAGAAGGGAAGCTGAATATCCTGGGTGTCTTCGACGCCCTCCACGTCGGCCAACTGCCGTCGGTGCATCCACGCGCGACCTTCGTGGTGCGCCTCAAGGCCGTGGCTGAAGACGAGGGGCCGCACGGGGTCAGTCTCGAGTGGGTCAATCCGTTGGGCGACATGCTCTGGTCGTCGCGCGGCGAGCTGTTGGTTGGTTCACCGCCGGAGGGGGCCGACGGCATCGACGTCCCGCTGCTGGCGGTGGTCGATCTCCCGCTGGATCAGCCGGGAATCTTCACCATGATCGTCGCGGTCGACGACACGGAGGCCACGCGGACCGCGCTGCACGTGAATCAGGTGCTGGATACCGCCCTGCCACTTGCGCCCGCGGCCCCGGCCGGGCTGGTCTCCTAGACTAAGCGTCGCGCCGTGACGAATCGCGCGCTGAGCGACGCGACGTAGTCATCATCCAGATCCCCGAGCCACTCCAGCGCAAAACCGCCCCGTCCGATCGCGACGTGTGCCAGCCGATCACCCGCCAGCGCCACGCCGACATGCGTGATCCGCTGGTCGGACCGGTCCGAGAAAAAGAGCAGGTCGGCGGGCTGCAGTTCCGTGCGCGAGACCAGCGCGCCGCTGAGCGCCTGCTGGTGCGCATCGCGAGGCAGCTGCACGCCGTGGATGCCGAAAATGGTCTGCACGAAGCCGCTGCAGTCAGCGCCCCATGGCGTGATGCCGCCCCACTGATACGACGTGCCTTCAAACCACTCGACGGCGGATTGCGCGATCGCATCCGGGGCAGTGGCGAAGTGTTCCTCCATCTCGTTCAACGGGACCATCTCTCCATCGACGATCTCCTCGTCGAGATCGAGCCACGCGCCCAGAGGCAGCGCACGCAGTCCGTGCCGCTCGCTGCGCGCGACCACACCCATCGACACACGCGGCACGTCTGTCAGTGCGAAGTCAGGTGACGTGGTCGCAATCACCGGGGCTTCGTCCACCAGACGCATGAAATAGCCATCATGCATCCACCCCTCGTAGTCGTCCATGCCGCGGATACGGTGCCAGTGATCATCACGTGACTCCAGCACGTAGACCGGATGACCGGCCAGTCGCTGCGACGTCTGCGCAGACGCGACCCGTGGCTCGGCAAACACTGGCGCAATGGCGCTGCGCACGAAGGCGTGCCCGACAATGGAACTGGTCATCTGTGCACGCTCCGCACCGCGGGGCGTTCGGTATCGATCATTGCGCATTCTCGTCGCCGAAAGTTTTCAACTTGCTGATGAGCGTCATGCGGCTGATACCGACGCTGCGCGCCGCGTGCGTCTTGTTTCCCTTGTACAACGCCACCGCGCGCAGCAGGTGCCAGCGTTCGACCGCCGACAGCAGCGCATCAGCCCCCGGCACTGTCGCATCGCTGGCCTGCAGTGACAGGTGCGCGACGGCGACCGATGGCGTTCCGCGTGCACGCAATTGTGCCAGTGCCATCGTGGCTTCCAGCTCGCGGAGGTTGTCTGGCCAGGTATGCTGGCGCAGGCGCACGGCGGCGGCGGGCTCGAGCGACAGCGGCAGATCGGTGTCCGCATCGGCGGTCTGGTGGAGCACCGCGGTCGCCAGCGCCAGCAGATCGTCCGCGTCCCGATCGGCGAGGGCCGGCAGCAGCATCGGCCACGCATGCAGGCGATAGTAGAGTGACTCCACGAACTGCCCGGCGGTGACGCGGGCCACGATGTCTCCGGTGGTCGTTGCCATCAATCGCGCAATGCGTCTCCGGTCGCTCGTGCGCTGGTCGAGCAGACCCTGCGCGGCCGGCGAAAGTCGGTCGACATGCCGGACAAGCACCGTCGAGCCCGCAGGCGCGTCATCCAGCAGGTGCCGGAGTGTCGCATCGGTCGCACTCCGCGCATCGAGCGTCAGGAACGGCTGCGCCGCCAGCGAGGATGCACGCTGAATTCGCTCGGCCAGAAATTGCTTGCCGAGCCCTCGTGCACCGACCAGCAGCACGGGACGCGTCACATCGCGCCGCAGCTCCTCGGCACGTGCGGCCAGCGCACGCATGGTGACGCTCGGTCCCACCAGCGGCAGTGGCGTCTCGAGCGTCACGCGGTCAGTACTCCCACTTGCGCGTGATGTCGAGCCCGAATTGTTGCGGGGTCGGCACGAAGTTGCGGGCGTTCACATTGTTGTTGCACTGCAGCACACTCGTCGGTGGCTCGAGGCCGACCGACGCGGAAACCCATTGACTGAAACGGTATTCGAGCTTGGCGCCGATCGAGTTCACCAGTGGCTGGCTGGTGCCGATCTGACTCGCACCGAAGAGCTGGCACAGCCCGACGGTGGCCCGCACGAACGTTCGGCTGCCGAGTTGCACGCCGCCGCCCAGACGCGTGCTGGCGAGGACGGATGAGGCGCCGAACTGCTGCCCGCTGACGCCGCCGGCGGTCTCGATCTGGAACTGGTCGACACCCAGCGCACGCGCCACGCGATCGCCGAAGTAGCTGCCGAGCGTCGGCAACAGCACGCTGGCGGTCTGCGACGAGTACTGGTCTGCGGCGGTGGTCACGGCAAAGCTGGGTCGACCGGTAAAGAGGTAGCTGATGGCGTCGGACTCGGTGAGCGCGAGGGTCGGGTCGGCGCTGCCAAGCTTGAGTGTCGGCGCCACCAGTGTGCCGCCAATCGTGATGCGCACTGGGATGTCCCGATCCTGCCGCGTGTACTGCCGCACGATGTTCACGGCCTGCAGATCGAGGGTCGGATTCAGTTCTGGCTCACCGAAGAACCGGAGCGTTCCGCGCTCCAGTTCGAACGTCCGCTGCACGGCGCCAAAGCCGAGATTGAGGCGGTAGGTTCCGCGCTCGGCCAGCAGCGTGCCGTCGAGGGCCAGTTGCACGCGGGTGGAGTCCTGGCGGCCACGTCCAAGCGTCACGCCCACGTCGCCGGCCAGCTTGATGTTCGCCTCCGCGGAACGCAGCCAGACGTCATTCCCCATGAACAACCGCACACCGCGCACTTCCAGATTCCTGAGCAGCGGCGAAGGCGCTGACGCCAGCAGCGAACGCCCCTGTGACGTCGTCGTATCGATCAGTGAGTAGAAATCCGGATCATCGATCGAGACCAGATTCTTCGCCACGCCGAGTTCGGGAATGGTGATGTCACCGGTTGGGATCGTGACGCTTCCGGTGAGGACCGACCCGCGTTGCGAGCCCCGGATCTTCAGCCCCGCAGCATCGGTCGACACCTGCAATGTCGCGATCCGCGGGCGATCGAGAATGCGAAGGTTGGTCGCCTGAATCGCGAGATCGAACGAGGGATCGTCGAGTGACGCAAACCCGATGCGACCGCTCAGGATCGCCGAACCGCCACGCGAGCCGGCGCCACTGACCGTCAGGCGCGGCAGCGTGAGATTGTCTCCGGCGAAACGCAGTTCGCCGTCCATCCCGACCAGTCGCACGCCGAGTGGCGTGACGAAGCTGGCGCCGTTCGCCATCGAGACGGTGCCGTCAAGGCGTGGCTCACGGACGCTGCCTCGCAACTGCAGTTCGCCAGAGAGCGTGCCACTGGCATCGGAGATGGCGGGGGTGACGGCCTCGAACAGTGCCAGCGGCGTGTTCCGCAACGCCAGCGAGCCAGACAACGGGCCATTGCGCTTCAGGGCCGGGAATCCGTCGAGCGTGGCCGTCACCGGTAACGCGAGCTTCGCCGAGAGCAGGGTGTTGGCACGGTTCCGCTCACTGAGCGAGATGTCGGTGCGGAACGTGCTGTCGGCATAGGTGCCGTCGATCAAGGCATCACCGATCGCGGTCGATCCAACCCGGACGCCGTTGGCGCGCGCGCTCAGCGTGGCGGTCGGCTGATCGCGCGTGCCACGAACCTGCAGGCGCGCGTCGAGGATGCCGGTCAAGGTGCGGTCGCGGCGGGTGAGCCAGGCAATGTCCCGCAACGGGATTTGCCCCGCGTCCATCGTGATGGCAATACTGTCGCGGGGGGGCAATCGTGCGAACAATCGCAAGCGCGCGACACCGGTGTCGCCGAGCACGAGCGAATCGAGGCTCGTCACGCCTGCCGTCTGCACGAGGGTACTCGGGTGCAGCAGCGACCATCGCGTATTCGGCCCTGACGCAAACACTGAACCGATCGTGGCAACCAGCGAATCGCCGGCGCCACGCAGCCGTGCCGCCAATCCGACCTGAACACCACGGTCTGCACGTGCATCCAGCGAGATCGAACCATCGCGCGCCGAGGTGAAGCGTGCTGTGGAAGAAACGGTATTGAAGCGCACCGCGCCGGCCGTCACGCTGTCCGCTTCCAGGACGATGTCGCCGCTCGGAACCGCGCGGACTTGGAATCCCGTCGCCGTAAGGTCGGCACCGGTCGCGCTCAACGTGCCGTACCGCAGGTCGCGGCCGGACAGCGTGGTCCGCACCGCGAGTGAATCGAGGTGGCCGGCCAGCCGCCCACGAAACGCGAGCGTACCGCCGAGGGAGTCCGGCAAATCGACGGGGGCCTGGCTGAGCCAGGGCCGCAGTCCGCCAAGGGAATCGGCCGTCACCCGGAACAGCAGCGAATCGGTGCGATCCGGACGGAGACCGATTCCACCGCGAGCGGCGAGGGTCAGTGACGATGACAGAATGCTCAGCGAGTCGACGAAAGCCACACCATCGCGAAACGCGAACCGTCCTGTCCCCTCGTCAATGCGCAATGCGTCGGCACGGGATCGACCGAGGACGAGTGCGACACGACCGTCGAGGTTTGCCAGTGAGTCGCCGCGCACGTCGACATCCGCGCGGCCGTTCAGTATGGTGACCGGTATGGTCGAACGATCGAGTGCCGCGCGCAGGTCGAGACGGTCGAACGCCGCCTGACCCCGGAGCGCATAGCCAGCTGGTTCGATATCGACGATACCGCTGCCACTGAACGTTCCGGCGGGCCCGGTCAACTGGCCCGATACTTCCAGTGCTGCGATCGTGCCCTTCACCGTGATCGGTCCGGTCATCGTCCCCCGCAGCGGCATCATCGCATACGAGTTCCCCAGCATCGTCAGCGACAGCGGATCGGCATTCAGCTGCATGTCGTAGAGCACATACTTCGGCTCCAGCGTCAGGCGGCCACCACCGGTCACGTGCGACAGCGGCGCACCGGTGCCATCGTCGTGCCAAACGTCCATGCTGCGCACGCGCACGTCGTACCAGAGTGAATCGAGCAAGGCGGTACCACGGACGAAGCCGTTCACCTGCGCAAACTCGGCGTTGAGGAATCGTGGCGTGCGCAGGTCGCCGCGTTCGAGGTCGAGAAGAAAACCCCGGAAGCGTGTGAAGGCGGGGTAGAGAATGTCCACCTGTCCACGCCCGCGTCCCGCGGTGGTGGCGCCGGGAACGTTCGCATCGCGGAAGGAGAAACGGATGTCATCGACGTCGAATCGGTGCAGTGGGCCACCGCGTGCTTTCACCGCACCGGTGAATTGCCCCCGCCACGGATACGGAAACGGAATGCCGTTGAACTGCCGCAACAATGCGAAATCGAGCGGATCGGCACGCATCTCGACATCGGTCAGCGTCACGACCGGCCCACCGACGCCCCAGGTCATCTTCCCGCGCAGCCGCGAGTCATGGCTGCGGGCGTCCAGGTTGGTGATGGCGTACCGCAGCAGGTTCAGATTCGAGGGATCGTTGCGAATCAGCAGATCCATCGAGCCACTGCCCTGCGACGGGAAGGTCTCCGTCAGCCAGGCGATATCCTTCATGGCGACCTTCTCGCCCTTGATGGCGATGTCGTAGCGGACGGGCAGGTCGCTGCCCCACGTGATCTTGCCGACCGCGGTGCCCGCCGATTGTGGCAGCTGAAAATGCGGGATCTGCAACCAGATCGAATCACCCTGCCAGCGGAAGTCGCCGCGCAGCCGGTCAAAGCGGAACGGCGGATCGAACTCGGACATGCCAAGGTCGGTCACGCGAAAGAGCCGGCCGGTCGTGTCGGGGTGGGCCATCCGCACATGCGACAGCTCGAGGTGGCCCTCCTCCCAGCGCCAGGTGCGTACCAGCCCGCGAGGACTGCGACGGATCTGCGCGTTGGTACGCGCCAGATTGAAGGCGATCGAGCTGTCGCGGCGGACGCCCTTCAGGGAATCCGCCGGACTCCACGGCATCGTGAGCAGGAAGCGACCACGCGTCAGCGAGACTGAGTCGAGGACGATGAAGTCGCCGAAGCCGCCTTTGGTTCGTGGCGCCGCCGGCCCCTTCCCGCGTGGAAAGATGTGCTTGTAGTTCCAGTCGCCGTCCTTGTACCTGATGATCTGGACCAGCACGTTGTCGGTGATCAGCCGCTGAATCAGAATCCGGCGATCGAGGAAGTCTCGCGGATCCCATCGCATCGTGGTGCGGCCCGCCGAAACCATCACGACACCGGCGCTGTCGGCGATCTCGATCGAATCGATCGTGATGCCCGTCAGCATCGGGCCGCTGATCCGGCCCAGGTGCAGCCGTCCCTTCACCACCGGCGCAATCTGCCGTGTGGCCAACCGCTGCACCCAGCCACGACCGAGCTCCGTGCTGGTGAGCACCACCACGGACCCCACCGCCGCGAGTGCCATCAGCACCACGGTGATGAGGCCAGCGGCCAGCACCAGTCGTCGGCGGCGAATCATCGGGTCAGAACGCCTGCCCGATCGCGAAGAAGAAGGTGAATGGGCCGAGTGCACCGCGGTTGCGACGCGGCGAATACGACCCGAGGCAACTGTCGTACGGTGCCTGCACGATGAAATTGACGTCGCGGCGATTGGGACCGCTTCCGACCACCTCGGTGATCTCCTCCGCAACGATGTTGTTGCCGGGACTCACACAGAGCAACGCCTGGGTACCGTCGGCACGGGGCAACTCGTTGAAGTACGCGGCGCCCGCACGCGGCGGATAGTTGTTGTAGCCGAAATCGAGGCGTACGACGCCGATCGGGGAAAAAATGCGTGCGCCGATGCCGGGCGTCGTGCGCAGGGTACTGTTGCGCAAACTGGCGTCGTTGCCCCCGCGGCTCCAGACCTGCCCGAAGTCGGCGAACAGCGTCCACTGCAGCAATGTCGGCAGGAACGGACTGCGAATGCGCAGCTCCACATTGCCGACGGCAACGGTATTGCCGCCAACCGGCACGATCCGAAACGGCTGCACCGCCGGATTCACCTCGAAGCCAAACGTCCCGTCGCCGTTCGGTCGGCGAATGAAGGGCTGCGTGGCCGAGTCGGGACTGACGACATACGCCACCGGGCCGAGTTCGTTCTGGCGGAATCCGCGGACGGTCGTCGGTCCGCCGGCGTACAGGCGCTCCTGCGGTGGGACGAGCCGATCGCTGCTGCCGAACACCGCGCCGAGCTGCATGCGAACGGCGAGCGTCGTTCCCAATCCGAGTCCCCAGAACCGGCTGGCATCGAGGACGGCGCTGCTGAACTTGAACGCCGAATCCGACAGCGTGAACTGCGACGCGTGGCGGATCGCCAGTCGTGTGAAACTGCCGTGTCGAGGATTGATCGGATCGTCGGTCCGATCGCGCGTGAAGTTGGCACCGATCACGGCCAGTCGCCGTGTGGTCTCGAACACCCGACGGTCTTCCGGCGCGCAGCGGTTCAGCACCGAGCAGAACAACGCTGGCTGCGCTTCCGTTTTACCGAAACTCAGGTCATAGGCCAGCGTCACCGGCAGCCGTTGCGCGGCGCGCAGGGTGACGCTGGCAATCGCCCCGATCGGTGTCGTCCGACGATATGCCTGAAACTCACCGCGCACTTCGGAATAGAGTGTCAGTTCCGGAATGCGCAGCCCGCCGGGACCGACGGGGGGCCGCAGGGTGGCGCCGATATAGTAGTTGAGCCGATCACTGTAGGGGTCCCGGCCGTTGGCGACCGCGCCACAGAGCGCGTCGGCGCCCTCGAAATCCACCGGGCGACCAATACCGATCTTGCTCAGGCGCCCGGTCACTTCCAGACGTCGCGCGCGACCGAAGAGATTGCGATCCGTGTACTGGAGTTGCGTGCGGAAGCAATCGATCCTGCCAAACCCGGCGCTGAGCGTGCGGCTGTGCATGAAGCGTTCGGCGACATTCACCACCACATCGACGCGGGCGGTGTCGGCGGTCGACGGGAGCGAATCGGACAGTCTCGGCTCGATGCGCACCTGCTGATAGGCGTCCGTCTGGTACAGCGCCCGCGTCGCGCGCTCGACATCGCTCTGCTCGTAGCGCTGTCCGGTCCGCAGGCCGACCAGTCGTTTCACCACCGTCGAGGCGATCTCCTGCGGACGTCCGTCGCGCGGGACCGCCTGAACGATGACGTCGCGAATCATGACCATCGGTCCGGGGCGCACCGAGAATTCGACCACAGCGGTCCGTTGCGCACTGTCAGCGTCGGCTGCGCGCAACACGTCGGTCGCCAGCAGGACCTGCGCGAAGGGGAAGCCGACGTCCGCCAGCCGTCGCGCCAAGGTGTCGCGCGTCTGCTCCAGCAGGTACTGGTCGAACGGCGCGCCGCGCGCGCTGGGCAGGTTCCGGACGAGCCGCTCGGGGTCGGCCACCCGTTCGGTTCCGACGACACGCAGACTGTCGATGGTGGTCGCGCGCCCTTCGCGAATCACGAAGCGGAGATCCATCACGCGCGGGGCTCGCTCCACGAGCGTGTCCACCGCCACGTCGGGGAAGCCGCGCCGGCGGTAGTAGATCACGAGCCGCGCACGATCGATCGCCACCAGGCCCGGATTGCCGCACCGCCTGACGCCGAAGACGCCGCCGATGAGCGCCACACGGCTCGATACGTCGGACGCGGTCAACGCAATGACTGCGGCGAGCTGACCGTTGGAGAAGGCGCGATTGCCGGTGAAGACCAGCGAGCGGACTTCGAGCTCAGCGGGATCACAGGCGTCGCGCTGAGCCTGCAGCGCCGTCGGCAATGCACCGATCCCGAGACACACCGCGACGAGGCGCAGGCACCGCGACGACAGGTGCGCCCCGGTCCAGCGCTGGTGGAAAAGGAATGACGATCGATGCGGCAGTGTGCAGACCGAGGGAACGAATGACGGTGCCGCGCGGCTGCGCGCGACGAAAACGGTTGGCACCCCGTATGAACGACGCGTAAGTTCACGCGCATGGGCCCCGGTGTCAACGACGTACGCGCTTTCCTGACAACGGGTTAGCTCACCTCTGCGCCGCCACGTCCGGCCGCTGTCCGTTCCCTCCATCCCTCTCGCGATGCGTCGCTTCCGCGCCCTCTCGCTCGCCGCCGCCATGCTCACACTGCTCGCCGCCTGCGCCAGCGGCGATGCTGCACCGCAGCGCAGCACGATTGTCGATAGCCGGGACACATACGACCCACGGTCGTTCGACCCGGCGCTCTCGACCGACGTCCCCACCGGCCGCGCGGTGGGATACGTCTTCGAAGGGCTCACGCGCTTCTCCCCCGATGCGCAGGTGGCGCCGGCGCTGGCGTCGTCCTGGACGGTGTCTGACGATGGCCTCATCTGGCGATTCACCCTGCGACGGAACGTGAAGTTCCATGATGGTACGCCGTTCACGGCGCAGCAGGTGGTCGCCAGTTTCAGGCGCGTGCTCGATCCGGCCACGCGGGGGGGACGCGGCTGGCCACTCTTCCCGATCGCGGGTGCGAAGGAGTTCGCCGCCGGGAAGGCCGCCGCGTTGCGCGGCCTGCGGGTCGAGAACGACAGCACGATCGAGATCACACTGGCAGAACCGTTCGCGATCTTTCCGAAACTGCTCGCGATGCCGGTGGCGTCCATCGTGCCGAGCACCATTGGTGCCGATTTCGGCGAGCGGCCGATCGGCACCGGCCCGTGGAAACTGGCCGAGTGGAAGCACGACGACTTCGTGCGGTTCGTCCGCAATGACCAGTACTGGGGCACCAGGCCGCTCGAGGACACGCTGATTGCCCGGATCATCCCCGACCCCAGCACGGCGGTCGCGGAGTTCGAAGCCGGCACTGTCGACCTGCTCTACATCCCGGAAGCCGAGACCCGGCAGTGGGAGCAGACCGACGACAAGAAGTCGCTGCTGCAGGCCGCCCCCGTCTTGCGTCTCTGGTACGTGGCGATCAACACGACGCGCGGGCCGTTGGCGGATGTCCGTGTGCGGCGCGCGATCAATCACGCCATCGACACCAGGTCGATCCTGAGGCAACTGCTCGGTGGCCGCGGACGACTCGCGGCAGGCATCATTCCGCCGGCGCTGGATGGCTTCGACAGCACCCGGGCACCGTACGCACACGATGTTGCGAAAGCAAAGCAGCTCCTCGCCGACGCGGGGTTCCCCAACGGGATCACCCTCACGCTCTGGTGCTCGCAGGATGCCACGCAATCCCGCGTGGCACAGGCCGTCCAGGGCTACCTGAAGCAAGCGGGCATCACCGCTGAACTGGTGCAACGCGAGAGTGCCAGCATGCGCGAGGCAGCGCGCAAGGGCGAAGCGGACCTGGTGTTGAAAGACTGGTACGCCGATTACCCGGATGCAGAGAATTTTCTGTACCCACTGCTCCATTCGGCGAATGCCGGCGTCGGCGGCAACGTCAGCTTCTTCAGGAATGCCGCGTTCGATTCGGTGGTGACGGCATCCCGCCGCGAGACGAACGTGACGGCGCGCGCCGTGCTCTACGCACGCGCCGACAGCATCGCGTTCGCGCAGGCGCCGATGGTATTTCTGCTCTTCTACAATGAGCTCTACGCGGTCCAGCCGTGGCTGAAGAACTGGACCGCTCCGACCATCTTCAACGGTCAGCGCATGATCGGCGCACGTATCGATCGTAGCGCACCGTGACGTTTCTCGCACGACGGCTGCTGCTGGCGATTCCGACGCTGGGCGGCGTGCTGATCGCCGTCTTCCTGTTGCTCTATGTCGCTCCCGGCGACCCAGTGCAGCAGATGGTCGGCGAGCGAGCGGACAGCGTCACGATTGCGCGGCTCCGCGCTGAGTTGAAACTCGACGAGCCCATCACGACCCAGTTCGCGGCCTACGCTGGCGGGGTGATGCGAGGAGATCTCGGGCGGAGCTACATCACGGGCCGGCCCATCATGCAGGACATCCGCGAACGGTTTCCAAAGACGGCACAACTGGCACTCGCGGCCATGACGATCGCAATCGTGCTCGGCGTCGGCATTGGCGTGCTGGCGGCGCTCAAGCCGGCCGGCACCTTCGATCGCGTGCTGATGGGCGCGACCTATCTGGGTATCAGCTTTCCCGTGTTCTGGGTCGGACTGCTGCTGATTCTGCTGTTTGCGCTGACGCTGAAGTGGTTGCCACCGAGCGGCTACGGTGGTGGCCTGGTGCTGATCCTGCCGGCGCTCACGCTGGGGTCGAGAAGTATCGCCTATCTGGCCCGCGTCACCCGGACCAGCATGCTCGACGCGATGTCGAGTGATCACGTCCGGACCGCGCGCGCCAAGGGACTCTCGAACAGCGCCGTCGTCTTGCGCCATGGACTTCGGACCGCGCTGATTCCGGTGGTCACGGTGCTCGGACTGGACGTCGGAAGTTACCTCACGGGAAGTATCCTGACAGAGACCGTCTTCGGCTGGCCCGGCCTCGGACGGTATGTGGTCAATGCCATCTCGCGACGGGATCTGCCGGCCATTCAGGGCACGGTGCTCTTTCTGAGCGTGGTGTTCGTGCTGGTGAACCTCCTGACCGATCTGGCCTACAAGCGCAGCGATCCGCGGGTGTCATGAGGTTCTCCTCCGGCGGAGACGGGCGGGACATGAACGATGATCTCGCGGCGCTCAGTCCGACACTCCGTGCTCGCTATCCGATCGAGCGGGGCCGGGCCGCGGCGACATGGGCACGGTGTACCTCGCCCGCGATGGCCCACTCGCACGTCGCATCATGCTGGTCACCAACTGGCCCGTCCTGACACGCCGACGCAAGAGCTCAGACGAGGACCATATTCGAACAGCAAACAGCAAACAGCAAACAGCAAACAGCAAACAGCAAACAGCAA
>Ga0163144_10005123_pt1 | contig 29227 bp, 25 predicted proteins | sample OliLak19BULKMAT1_FD_123175 | JGI IMG/M metagenome (GOLD analysis project Ga0163144, IMG submission 123175) | Freshwater microbial mat bacterial communities from Lake Vanda, McMurdo Dry Valleys, Antarctica - Oligotrophic Lake LV.19.BULKMAT1 | ecosystem: Environmental > Aquatic > Freshwater >...
CAATCTCTTATTAAAAGCCTCCATTATAATATTATAATTGGCAATATTGTTTGATTCGGAATATAAGCTTTCGACTAGCTCAAAAGAGATGGCCTTATCGAGTGCAACACCATATATAAGATAAGTACAGTCGGTCCAAGTTATATTTCCAGTAGCCATCTCGTATTTCCAGCTCCCTGTTTGAGCCGCAATCTGTGTTTCTTTCAGTAGAAGCGCACTTTCCTCCAACTTCTTTTGCGATTTTACTTTGGCACTTACATCTCTCAGAAATACTGCATAGCCCGAAACATCACCATTGGGGTCTATGATTGGATTAAAATATTCCTCACGGTATATGTCTGCTTCTTCAACATAATGATTTAGGTTTACCGCACCGCCATTTGAAAGTTGCGTAATGATGCCCTTGTACAATTCACTCTCTCTTGGCCTCATGTACTTAAAAACAGGATCCCCTTCTTTTGCATCTACATTATAGACTGCCTTCACCCTTTTTTTGTAGGTATCGTTAAAAAATTGGAGGTTAAGATCATTATCTACCAGCAACACAATATCTTTTGTGCTGTTTACCATAGCTCTCATTTGCGATTCTTTCTTAGCGAGCCTGGCATTTGAATGAGATAGTTCGTTTACTAGGTTTTTGAGCTGCTCTTCGCTTGTAGTCAACTCCTCTTCTCTAGTGGTCAACTCTTCGCTTAGGGCTTGTTCTAATTTCAGTGCCGTAGCTATTCGCTCTTCTTGTAGTTTTCTGTGGGTTATGTCTTGCATTCCACCTAGTGCTTTAATAGCATCTCCATTTTCATTGCGAATGTAGGCGGCCTTGTCGATCACAAATTTAATTTCACCTTTTTGGTCAATGATTCTATATTCTTCTGTCCAAGTATTTGATTGTGAGTTGCTTAAGTTTTGTTGGTAAGATGTTGCTACCCGGTTTTTATCTTCGGGGTGTATGGCATCTATCCAGAATAGGAAGTTAAAATCTTTTTCATTTCTACCAGTGCCGAACAATTTTTCAAACCCTCCAAACCATGAAATCTCATTGTTGAGCAAATTGTGATCGTAAGAGGCTTCGTTGGTAGCATCGGTTATCAGCCTAAATTTCAGCTCACTTTCTTCAATTATTTTTCTGCTAGCTATTGCTTCTGTTCCATCTCGAAGAAAAACAGCAATTTCTGCTACTTCGCCATTATTGTCATAAATGGGGTAAAACGATTCGGTTGAATGAAAGACATTGCCATTGGGCCCAGAATGGGGAGTTTCTTTCATTTGGTATTTGCCCGCAAGTACGGCAGAAAATATCTTCTGGTAATCGGCATGAAACTGAGCAGGTAGCAGATCAAAAATGGAAAATTTGCCTATTTTTAGTGCTATACTGTAGTTTTTCCACATTACATGCTGATAGGTATAGTTAAATCCAACAATCATCAAATCGCTGTTCAGCACCAGTATTGCATCTAGCAAATTGCTATTTATTACGTTGGTAAATCTGAGTTCTTGGAGTTTTAGCTTTTGTTCTCGTTCTACTTTTGCTGATAAAGCGGTTTCCAACGCTGAGCTGAGCTTTCGCTCTGAATCGTATGCCTTTTGCAAATTAAGTTCAGCAATTTTGCGGTCATTGATATCAATATTAATACCTAAAATTCCCGTCACATTATTGTTTTCATCAAAAATTGGGGCTACAATCTCATCCATGTAAATCTCATTCCCATGAATGACAAATTTGGTTTCGTGCCTTACAGTTTCGCCTTCAAGTGCCCTATCATTATTGCTTTTCCAATGTTGGATAATCTCGCTGCTCACGTTTTGCTCGGCAAATTCTACATTAAAAGTGTCGCCCCAATACGAGATGCTTTTGGCATTCTGGATGATCATTTTCTGGGTAAGGTCACGGGCCCAAAAGTCGAAAGGGAGGCTGTTTATAGTGGCAGATAGCAGGGCGTTTTGGAATTTAAGCCTTTGTTCGTATGCCACTTTTTCGGTGATGTCTTTGGCTATAGCTACAAATCCGGTTATGTTTTTCTTCTTATCTAAAAGTGGAGAGATGACAAGTGAAATAGGTGTTTTCTGGCCATTTTTAGAGATATACTGCGTTTCTGTCTCATTTTTAAGCCCGCGTCTCGATTTCGTTAACAATATTTCTACGCCAAAATTTATTTCCATGCCCAGCTCCTTACTTAAGCTTTTGCCTTGCTTTTTCAGCTCTTCAGCATCGTGCCAAAGGGTTGGGTCTGCCTTGCCTATCAATTCTGCACCCTTGTAGCCAAGTATTTTCTCAGCACTTTGGTTCATCGAAGTTATTGTTCCCGATTGGTCGGTGGTGGTGATGGCATAGTCCGAAGCATCGAGAATTGTAGCCAGAAAATCATTTGCCTTGTCAAGCTCTTTCTGTGTTTTTATTCGTGTCGAGATATCTTGTAGCACGCATATTATTTCTAAAAGCTCACCAGTAGCAGTCAAGCTTGGGTTTATAATACAGGTGAGATATTTCGCATAATGGGTTGAAAATGTCAACTGCATATCGAAAGACGCACGTTTGCCATTTTTAAGAAAATCGCTAATCGCAGTTTGAATTTTTTGCACATTTTCTTGGCCAAGCATACCATCAAAGAGCTCTTTTGAAGGTTTCGCTGAAGGTATTATGCCAAATATTTCGAAACAATAATTGGAACATACAAAATCACCAGTTTTCAAATTGTGCCTCCAAGTGCCAATTTGAGCCATGTTTTGAACCGATTTCAAAAACAACTCGTTTTCCATCCCCTTTTTTTCCTGATAGATCTTTTGGGTAATGTCTCTGGCAAATAGGCTCACCCCAATTACAGATTCGTTAATCAAAAGAGGATTTACAAATATTTCCTTATAGAATTTGACACCATCGATCTCATAAGTATCGGTTTCGGCAAATTTTTCTCCTTTCAAGCCCCGTTCAAACCGTCTTTTAAACGTAGAGACCAAATGCTCAAATCCCTGCAAATCGAAGAATTTGAGCACATTCATACCCAAAGTTATTTTCTTCCCAATTAGTTTTAGGTAGGTATCTTCGAGCCCCTTGTTGTAGCTAGTTACTTCATTTCTTTTATTTATCGACAAGATTTCATCTGGGCCACTCTCAAACACACCGCGCAAAATAGCCTCACGCTCAGCTAGCTTATTTTCTAATCTATAATTTTTGGTGATGTCCTTTATAAAAATCGATATGGCATCGATAGCATTGTTTTTATCTAAAATGGGTTTAAAGACTTCATCAAAATAGGCATCGGGCAAGTTTTTATTCGGGTAGCTTCGATAGGTTTCATTGGCAACAGTTTCACCCGCAAGCACATTGGCTAGCAATTCTTTATAGTGCGCAAGCAAAAAATGGGGGATGAAATCTAAAAACGAAGTTTGGGCGTATAAAATCTCCTTGCCATAAACCTGAAGTGCCATTTCTTTGTATGCTGCGTTGGCATATCGAAAGGTACAATCAGGCTTCAGGCACACTATCATGTCTTGCGAACTGTTAAGTAGCAATTCCAAGTCGTTGTAGGCGAATTCGGGTGTGTGACCAAGCAGATCCCCATCAGTTGTTGAACTCATAATTTTTGCGAAATGTTAGGTTCTTTATAGAAATTCAAAATAGAAAATTGTTATTTAATATGCTAATTTTAGAATTATTTTGAAGTATATATTTTAAATGTGTGTCATTTGTTTGAGCGATGTTGCAGCAGTTTTTATACTAATTCTTCTATTGCTGTGGCTATTTCCCTGAAGTAGGGGGGTATTATAGTGTTGAGCGGAGTCACTGCTAATGCTATATTGCTTTTCAATATTTACTTGAAGTAGCCATTGGAAATGAAATTACTTGGCTGGTAAAGATGAAAAATACCCATAAGGCAAAACCAATAGCATGAAAATCAAATTTGGGTATTTGTCAATAACGCTAATGTATGTATTGGCAATGAGCAGTTTCGCTTATTGCACAAATGATGCTGCCTTCAGCCTAATTCAGGTACAGTTTGACGATAAAATACATTTAAAAGGAGAATTTTTTGAAGACACTTCCTGCAAAATCACAATCGCAGATATTTCTACAAAAAATCTAAATACAGCTTTCAGAAAATCAGACAAAGGAAGGAACAATTTCGGCTATTCAAGCTCCGCCTATTGGTACAAGTTGGCTATTGTAACCGATTCCACGGTGCCAAATTTTGTGTTCGCTTGCGAAAATACTACTATCAATTTTCTAGATTTCTACTTGGTAGATGAAGCTGGAAACCTAGTAAAACAAACCCTAACTGGCAACGCCAGAAAATACAGCACGCGCGAATTTGATAATCGTTATTTTATTTTTGACTTGCCGTTAGATAGCAACAAAAAGTATTTTATTTACTTACGAGTAGAATCTGAAGATGCAGTAGATTTTTCAATCGTACTGGCTGAGTACAAACATTATTTTGACTATCAATACCGCTTGCAAATGTTGGAGGGCATATATTTTGGTGCTATCATCATCATGGGCTTCTACAACTTCTTTTTGTACTTAGCCATTTTAGACCTCAGCTATTTGTATTATGTACTTTATATTTTCTCCACATTATTGTTTCAAATGGAGCTTGGCGGATGGTTTAATCAGTACCTGATGCGTGATTTTCCCACCATATCAAATAAAATGGGTGGCGTATTTTTTTGCATGGTTCTGCTTTTTATCATGTTGTTTCTCCAATGCTTTATTGGAAAACTCCACCAGTCGAAGCTGATGAAAAACGTATTTTATTTGATAAAGTGCTTTGCCATAGGGGAGATAATGGCTTGTATATTTATCCCACTTAAATATAATCTGCCTATTTTCATAGTTGTTGGCGTCTTTGGGGTTGTTCCAAGTATTCTTTATACCATTTTTAGGGCAAGAAATCAAGGCGTATCATCTACCAGATTTCTATTGGTGGGCTGGTCGGCCATCAGTTTTGGAGGCATCATGTATGCCATAGCAAGTTTGGGATTGATCCCTTTCAATTTTTTGGCAACTTATAGTATTCAGATCGGCACAATTTTGGAGTTGCTTTTTTTGTCGTTCGCCCTAGCAGACCGTATCAATACTTTGAGAGTAGAAAAACAAATTGCCCAAAGAGAAACCATACACCAGTTGCAAGAAAATGCAATTTTATTGCAAAAACTTAATGAAGAACAAAAGAAAGCGTTTGGAGCAGTAATACAAGGCGAAGAAAACGAACGGAAAAGGCTAGCTTTCGAGCTTCACGATGGCATTGGCCAGCTGCTCTCGGTGGTGAAACTCAACCTTTCTTCACTAGAAGAATGGGTGGATAAGAGAAACAGGCATACTGCCGCAGTAATAAGTAGTATTGTAGCTTTAGTAGATGATTCGTGCCGCGAAATACGAAATATATCGCATAATCTGATGCCAAATACTGTGGTACAGTTTGGCTTAATGGCAGCCCTGAAAGATTTTTGCCGAAAAATAAATAATGCCGAAAAAATTAAAGTACATTTCCAAAACCTTGATTTTGAGCCCGAACTGCCACCACAGGTTCAAACTACCATTTATAGAATCATTCAAGAGATAATGCACAACGCCATTCGACACTCTCAGGCCAATGATGTTTATATCCAGCTTTTTCAAGAAGATTACAATTTGGTAATAATGATAGAAGACAATGGAATAGGGTTTGATACTACAGCCATTAAAGCTGCAAAGCAAGGTATGGGGATAAAAAATATAATTTCTAGAATAGAATATCTCAAGGGCGAAGTACACCTTGACTCATATCCAGGCAAAGGCACCACTTATAATATCCATTTAAAAATGTATCAAGTGGAGGCACATTAGGCTTGGGAAAAAACGCTAGTGAATGCCTATATGGTCTAAAGTCGGTAATTACTTTAAAAATTATAATCTATGGGAATAAAACTGTTACTCTGTGATGACCACAAAATAATGCTGGATGGTTTGAAGTCGATTTTAAAAACAGACAAGGAATTTGATGAGATTTTTGCGACACTCAATGCGAAAGAAGCCCTTAAAATACTGGATGTAACGCAAATTGATGTAGCCCTAATCGACATCAATATGCCCGAAATGAATGGGATAGAGCTGGCACAGGAGATGAGGAACGAATTTCCTTACACTAAAGTAATCATCTTGTCGATGAACAATTCTTTAGGAAGTATCCAGCAAGCCCTAGATGCAGGTGCAGCAGGCTATATTCTCAAAAATACCGACAAGAAAGAACTGCTAGAAGGGATAAAAAAAGTGATGGCTAAAGGACGATACTATACCAGAGAAGTTTCGGAAATTTTGATTGCAAACATGGTCGATGAAAAAGAAATGAAGAAAGATGATGGCAAAGCCCTTGAGCTCACCCCAAGAGAGGTGGAAATTATCAGACTAATTATTAAAGAATATTCCAACATCAAAATTGCCGAAGTGCTTCACATTAGCGAATACACCGTAGAAACTCATCGTAAAAACATATTTAAAAAAACCAGCACCAAATCTATAGTCGGGTTAGTGAAATTTGCCTACGAGTGGGGTATCGAGGGCTGAAATGGTATAGATAACAATAAGTCGAACCTACATGTAGCTCGCCAAAGAGAGCTTACTACTGTTACAAACCCACTGTTACTTTCATTTGTAAACACCAACCGAGCAATTGGCCAAAGAAATTGAAAAATGAATTACGCAGCAGGCTCAATCCACATTATCGTGCAAAAACTTGTTGTTGCCCAGTATTTCATTGTCTTCATTGAGGCTGAAGCGTGAAATATTCTTTTCCGAGGAATGTGGGGCTTCGTAAATATGCTTTTTTCTTCTGATAAATGCTGGAGTTTCGTTCATCTCCTTGTATTCCTCAGGATTCATGGCTGAAAAGGTAGTTCTTTCAGAAATCAGATACGACCTTGATGTATAGTTTTCTTCTTGTTTTTTTCTTTTTTCGGTATCAATATCTTGGTAGTCCGATATGGACGAGGCACTTGTCTTTGGGTTGTCGAATAGATATGGATGTTTGGGATCAAACGATTTGCCGCCATCAATATCCAATATCACCTTTTCTGTGTTGGCAGGGTTTTTAAATATTCCTTTGGAAGATTCTACTATTTTTGGTTCTTCATCTTGTATTGGTTTGTAGGCAGTAGGCCTATTTTTGATTGGCGGAGTGTCGGCAAATATACTTGTTTGCCGGTTTGAATTTAAGTCAATCACTGTTTTGGAGGCCAATTTTGCAGCTTCAGATTCTACAAAGCCGGTGGCTATGACAGTGACTGATATTTGGTCGCCAAAGTCTTTAACCAATCGCACGCCCGGTTTCAAAAATGCATCGCCTGCTTTCTCCTGAAAATAATTGTTGATGATGGCAAATTCTTCCATCTCAAATAATTCTTCATCTGCCGTTACTGATATTAATATTTTGGTCGCTCCGAGTATATCAGTGTTGTTCAACAACGGTGAATGCAAGGCTAAATCGGCAGCCCTTTCAGCTCTGCCCTCTCCTGATGCTATACCATACCCCATTAAAGCTGTTCCAGCCTCTTTAAGTACGGTATTCACATCTTCCAAGTCAATATTAATAAATCCAGATTCACCAATTATCTCCGCTATGCCTTTCGCCCCTTGCAATAATATTTTATCGGCTTGTGTAAATGCTTCTTTGAAAGACATTTTAGGGAAGATCTCATAGAGCCTGTCGTTGATTACTTCCAGCACTGCATCACAATTATTTCTTAATTCTTCAATACCATCAATGGCTATTTTTTTCTTGTAATTTCCTTCAAATGTAAATGGCATAGTTACTATTCCAACGGTGAGGATATCCATTTCCTTGGCTATTCGGGCTATTACTGGTGCAGCTCCAGTGCCCGTGCCACCACCCATGCCAGCGGTAATGAAAAGCATTTTTGTGCCTTCCAACACTTCACGGATCTTTTCTTTGTCGTCCATAGCAAATTGGCGCGCTTTTTCTGGTTTGCTACCTGCACCTAGGCCTACATTGCCCAAAGAAAATTTATTGGGAACTTCACTTGTTTTCAGGGCTTGGGCATCGGTGTTGCATACAATAAATTCTACGCCAGCAATTCCTTGCTTGTACATGTAGCTTACGGCATTGCCGCCACCGCCTCCTACACCTATTACTTTAATGATTGACTTGCTTATATTGGGAATCTCAAATGTATAGTCCATAGCTAATTTACCTTAGTCAAAAATACTTCGGATTACCTGCAAGTTTTCCACACGACCATACTAATAATCAGTTTTATCGTCAAAGTCGTCCATTAACAAGTTTTTTGTCTTGTCAAGGATGTTTTTAAATAGGTTGGAGCCAGATATGGGTTCTTTTTTTGGCACTTTAGTCATAATTTGTTGGCTCGCTTCCTTCTTGCCTTTGATTTCCTGATAGCGATTTTCACGCTGGTCGAGGGCTTGAAAACCAGCCAAGACTAAACCTATCGAGGTGGCATACATTGGGCTCTTTATTTCATCGTTTTTCGATTTGCCCAAATGTTCATTCGGATGGCCAACGCGGGCATATTTGCCTGTTTTGTATTCAAATAGATGTTGCAAATGCTTGAGCATTGCTCCGCCTCCTGTCACCACAATTCCGCCTGAAAGATGCTTGTGAAAGCCTGAAGTAATGAGCTCGGCCAACACCAGCTCCACTATTTCCTCCATTCTCGATTCTATGATTTGAGCCAAAGTTTTTACGCTTATTTCTCTAGCCTCCCTGTTTCTCAGTGCTGGGATGGTCACAATTTCGTTCGCTTTCATTTCATCGGAAAGTGCCGATCCGAATTTTACTTTAAGTTTTTCGGCCTCTTGGTGCAGCAAATTCAGCCCCATTTTTATGTCTTTTGTGATGATATTTCCGCCCAAGGGAATCACCGCAGTATGTCGAATTATATTTTCGTAAAAAATGGCTACATCAGTAGTGCCTCCACCAATATCTACCAAGGCTACACCTGCCTCCATTTCGTCATCGCTCAACACAGCCATGCTAGAAGCAAGCGGTTCAAGGATTAGATTTTTGCAATTGAAATCGCTTTTTCCAAGTTCTTGTCCCGCTTTTTTTACGCATCTTTTGATGTTGTTTACTGCATTGGTTTGAGAGGTAATTACGTGGTAATCAGCCTCTAGGCGAGCACCAACCATGCCTACGGGGTCTTTTATGCCTTCTACATAATCTACGGTATAATCTTGCGGCATTACGTGGATAATTTCAGTGCCAGGGGGCACTACCAACTTGTACATTTCATTGGTAAGCCTGTCAATATCATCTACCTCGATCACATTATCGGGATATGGACGCATGATAATGCTATGATGTTTTGAGCTGCGAATGTGCTGGCCGGCAATGCCCACATTGGCTTCTCCTATATCTATACCTGCATTTTCCTCACATTGCCTTACAGCTTCTTTTATGCTATCTACTGTTTTGTCGATATTGGTTACCATTCCCCGCTCTACGCCTTCAGAAATGGCCTTCCCCATGCCCAATATTTCTAATTTGCCGTGCTGGTTTCTCCGCCCTGCGATGCAGCAGATTTTTGTAGTACCTATATCGAGACCTACTTCTATTTTGTCAGTGTCTAATGCCATAGTATTGCTTTTATATATTGTTAAGGTCTATCTGTTTGCGGTTTTCGAGTTCGTTAGCTAGGGTTACTGTATTGCTTTCAAATAGTAATTGTAAAATGATGCCCCTGTGTTTATGAAATAGGTAATTTCTGGTTTGTTTCATTTTATTCCAAGCTATTTGAGGATACTTATTTTTAATTGAATTAGAAATTTTCGCAGATCGGTCTCCCAATATTTCAAATCTACGAATGTGAGCATCTTGGCGCATTTCGTGTTTTGTTATTTGCTCAATTGCACCGTCCTTTGGGTAAAATTCAATTTTTTTTATTCGCCTGAAGGTATCAAAAGCACAATTTCTGTTGCCATAAATCATATAATTGGTGTTGCGTATGATAAAACTTCGTTTCTTATAGTATTCCTTGTGCCGTCAAAGGCCATTAAATTAATTTTTCGTTTGGTTTTTTTTAAATCTTCCTCCTTATTCACCATGTTAAATCAATTGATGTGTGGAAAAGGCTCAATCAAAATATCATTATCGCCTTTTAGCTCCGAAACCTTCTCACATAAATGAACCGAACAAGGCTGCTTTTTTAATATTCTTGCTCAAAAGATATACAACTATTTTTTTTATCTTTTGCTTTTCCATCATTCACACACCATTTGCCCATTAAATTTGAGATTTACGCTCTCGTACTTGTTCCAGCCCTTTACCGGAATTACTTTCCTATAAAATGCCTTCAACGCACTCAATTTTACGCTGATATTTTCGGGCTTCCCAAACTCGATTTTTTGCTTTCCAATTTGCGGCAATACAGTGATTTCACCTTTCCAATTCACACTTGCCGATGCTACCATTACTTTTAGAAACTCATCTTGCTGCACCTTCCTCACAAATTCCAAATAAGGTCTTCTAAGGCTGTCTTTCCCCCAATCGTTTTGAGCCAAAGTGCTGTTGTAACTGCCATCAAACACCATCACTCTGGCCGTGAACCTATCAGAAAGCGGTAATACTTTGCCCGTAGAACTCACATATCTGCCCTGCCCATTGCCCAACGCCAATCGAACCAAAGGCTGATATTGTCTTACTCTAACAAAAATATTGCCTTTTAAGTCTTTCGACACAATAACTTTATCCACAAAGCCATGTTCTTGCACTCTTTGCTCTAATTTTTTTAAATTAATAAACTGATGAATGTTATTTATGAGGTTTTCCTTCTCATTCTGAGTCATGAGGCGCACCACATCACGGTCTTCTATGAAATAGTTGTTGTGCTCATTGTCAATTTTCACGGTCACTTTTTGGCATATTCTGTCAGACTGCCGTTTGTCGATGAAAGCCATGAGGATGACAATGCTCATCAGCCAAAAAAAAGCAACGGTTTGTGATTTGAATTTGGGAAATCTGAATGCCATGCTGTTTTTATTCTAAATAATTTAGTATTCTAAATGCTTCTTTAACATGATTTTTAAATTTTACATAAGAGGGCTGAGCAGAAAGTTTTTCTAAATCGACTTTCAAGCCCATGGGCAAATAAAGTTGGGCAATGTCAATATGTCTTCGCCTCGCAGAGAATTGCGAAAAAGTTTGTCTGATAATTTCTTCTATTTCATACTTTGGATTTGAGAATAACTCTGGCCTTTTCGATCTGTTTTTTACACTTTCATCTAAACTTAATTCATCTAATAACAAATCGTAATCTGCCAGCATCCAAGCTTCAGTCATATAAATAGGTACAATTGGCACCAAATTGTTGCATAATTTATCATCGTTTAGCCCATTAACGGCATCAATTGAAGGTTTAATTTTATTTTCAAACGCCACTTTGTCAGAAATATCATCTGCATCGCAATGAATACAAAGCACCATAACACCTGATTTATATGCTTCGTTGGCTGCGTTTTTAACTTTTTCCATAAAGTTATCTCCATTGGGCTGAATGTGGTAAATATCAAAAACCTCAATTTCTCCTTTACAAAGAAATGCCACATTTTCGAAAGTTCTTTTAATTATGCCGCTTAAGAATCTTGTATCTGTTGCTCCCTCACAGATAAACCCACCTATGATTACATTACTCATTTATAGTTAGTATTTCTTTTTTCATTTTCTCTGAATCTGCCGTTTTAAGATAGTCAATAACATCCATTGTTGTCATACGTCTTTCTTGATCGGAAAATAGTAATTCATTGGTTACACACAATTCAACTGGAAAAATTTTAGTGATGGACACTTTGTGACGAGTAGTATTAACATTTACTATTTTAGTAATAAGTTTGGATAGGCTGAGCTTAACAGATTTATCTTGATTGCCAGCAACCCAAGCATCATTTACTAAGATTGGTGAATGGGTATTAACTAAAATTTGTCTCAACTGGGTTGTAGTTTCAAGAAAATTCACACTTAACCCTTTCAATAACGCTACAATATCTTTAATTCTCGCAGGGTGAATGCCATTTTCTGGCTCTTCAAAACAAATTAATCCATTGTGTGAATCATCGTTTTGAAGTATACATAATGCTAATATTCTAAGTGTACCTTCTGACAAAACCCTAGAAGTAAACTCTCTGCCATCTTCACTTTTTAGCTTAATTATGTATTGTTTATTGGCTTTATCATCCATTACATCTACTTCAATAAAATTTGGAAGCAGGCGATTCAGCGTTCGTGAAATGTCTTTTAATAAATATTGATCGGTAAGCTTCAGCCTTTGCAACGTTGCTGCCATGTTGCCACCATTTGCCGAGATTGTGTCTTTGGCTAAGTATGGGCTCGGCTTTCTAAGTTGATCTGGATTTAGCTGCAAAAATTTCCAACTTCTCATTTCCTCTTTTGCGGCCAATACATGAGGAAAATCAATAGAATTGAATCCGCTCAGAATTGTTTGACCGATATTCTGAATCGGAAATTCGCGTTTATTTCCAATTCTGCCGTCTTGTGGCACAACTACGGTCGGCATGTTATTCCTGATTTCTGTGTAGATATATGGAATGCCCCTCTTTCCAACAGGAACTTTAGGCCGCCACAGTTCCCTTACTTTAGTCGGAATGTGATTTACCACCCACTCATCTTCTTGGTGCTTTAGGTTATGAAGCGCTTCCTTTTCAATAAATAAATCCTCAATTCCTTTTGAATTTATAGCTCTTTTAATAATTAACTCATATTTTAATCTCGTATACTTAAGTTCGGCTACCCCCCCCCAATTGTCCTTTATTGTTTTGTTTACCAACATTTCAACGTCAAACGAAATTTTGTCAGCAAATAAATCCTCATTGAATTTTGTAAACAATTCTTCAGCGTTGCCTCTTTGTTGGCTAAATGCAGTTTTCAAATCAACTTCTGCAAGTACTGATAAAAGAGATAAAGCATCAAATAAATTACTTTTTCCAGATGCGTTGGTGCCAGCAATCACCGTGAAAGGGGCGAATTCCAATTCAAAGTTATTGTAGGTCTTGAACCCGTCTATTTTTATCTTGGTTATCACAGTGGTTTTCTATTAAAATAACGCTTTATAGGTTCTACAAAGGTATCGATATCGCCAGCACCAACTGTTACAATAATCTCAGGTTGCAATTCTTTTATTTTATCCATCAAATTGGTTTTTGAAACCAAATGCTTTTTTGGAGCTGTGATATCTTTTAATAGCATGGCGGAATCTACGCCCGGAATAGGTAATTCACGTGCTGGGTAAATGTCTAGTAGCAGTAGTTCATCGGCCATACTCAAGCTTTTGGAAAAATCCTCAGCAAAATCTCTTGTGCGTGAATATAAATGGGGCTGGAAAATGCAGGTAATCTTTTTATCTGGGTACAATGCTTTTACTGATTTCAAAAAAGCTTCTATTTCGGTGGGATGGTGGGCATAATCATCTATAAAAATCAAATCTTCTGTTTTGATAATGTACTCAAACCTTCGTTTCACCCCTTTAAAAGTTTCTAGGCCTTCTTTTATAAGCTCAACTGGTACTTCAAGCAAAATACAGGCGTTGATGGCAGCGGTAGCGTTTTCCACATTGTGAAAGCCGGGTATTTGGAGCTTTATATTTGCGATTTCTTGCGTTTTGCCACGATAATCGAAGGTGAAAATGGCATTTTCGGTTCGGATATTCGCAGCACTAAAATCGCTGCCATCTGAAGCATATTCGTGCACATACGTGATTTTATCTTTTCTTATCTGATATTCTAATCCTTTTCTGACAATTAAATGGCCTTTGATTTTTATTTGGCTAATGAACTGGTTGAAAGATTTTATGAGCTCGTTGTGTTCGCCATAAATATCTAGGTGATCTGCATCCATGGAAGTGACCACGGCAATATCAGGGTATAAAGTGAGAAAAGAACGATCAAATTCATCGGCTTCTACCACACAAATATGCTTGCCAAATGGAGGTACATTGGGCATTTTATCAATATTTGATGTGGGCTTGCCAATTAGCAAATTGGTGTTGTAATTGGTGGTAATCCCACCTAAGAAAGCGCTCACATTAGCTCCAGCATGCTTCAAAATGTGCGCTAACATGCTGCTGGTAGTGGTTTTGCCATGTGTACCGGCTACTGCTACGGTTATCAAATCTTCTGTCAATAAACCCAAAACCTGCGAGCGTTTCATTAAAATATATCGCTCGGTTTCAAAATATTGCAATTCTACATTGTCTTTGGGAACTGCAGGGGTGAAAACCACCAATGTTTCAGGCTTTCTATAAAATGCCGTTGGAATTCTGCCCACTTTGTTGTCGTAGTGAATATCCATGCCTTCGGCTTCGAGCTGTTGGGTTAGTAGGGTTTCTGTCTTATCATAGCCACCAACATGGTAGCCTTGTGCCGCAAACCAACGGGCAATAGCACTCATTCCAATGCCGCCAATACCTAAAAAATATATGTTTTTGTAGTCTGAAATTGTCAACGTTGTAGGAAATTAATGCCTTTAATCTAAGTAATCTGTAAGTAAATATCGAAAGTAGTTTCTACGATTAATATTACTTTCTATTATGCCTTTGGTTTCTAAAAAAGTAGGTTCTCCATTTACTGAAGGGTATCTGATATCTATTCCAATTATCAGCCCATTTAAATACATCATAATCTATTTCTTTAAATTCATTGATCGTATTGTGCGATTTTAACAAATCATTGACAAGCAAGCAGAAATGGCTGATTTATCGAAATAAACATGGCTTAAATGTATTTTGAAGTACATTGTTGGCAGAGCACACAAATTATATCAGTCAATTCTAAAGAATTTTGAAGTAAAATTGTAATTTCTTTATATGCATTTTCATCTTAAATATCCACTGCTTGTAATTTTCATTATTTTCTTTCATAAACCACTTTACTATTATTTGAAATTTGGTATAAAAAAGATAATGTTTTGAGCGCAGCGTCTTTAATTTGAAACGGATCAAAAACCAATAGGTCGAGCGCAAAATCTCTTTTCGTAAAATCTGTTCTAATCTCTTTTTGGAGTGATTTATTGTCTTTAATAAAATCTTTTAAAACCAATAAAGCCAAGTCGCCACTTGTAGTAGGATTTCCATCGGCATATGACCCAAAAAGAACAATCTTTTCGGGATTATGATTTTTTGCAATCTTATCTACAACTGCTTTCATTTGTTCTTGCGTGATCATTTTAACTTTTCGACATTTAAATCAACCAATCAATTTCAATATTTCATCTACTATCTCTTCTGTAGCTTTTGGCTTGGCCAGCTGCTTTAGATTTATTGTCAAATTTCTGCATTTTTCGGCATCGCGTAGCAGATTTAGAGCTGTATTTACCAGTTTTTCGCTTGCTTCGTTGTCTTTTACTAGTATTGCCGCATTTTTATGCACCAAAGCCATGGCATTTTTTGTTTGGTGGTCTTCCGACACATTGGGTGAGGGAACTAGTATCACTGGCTTACCCACAATACATAACTCACTGACAGATAAGGCTCCTGCTCTGGAAATGACAATATCGGCCGCGGCATACGCCCAATGCATTTCAGCAATGAAATTATAAACTTTAAATGCTGAATTGTGAATTTGTGTAGAGAAGTTCTTTCCGGTTTGCCATATCAATTGGTGGCCCGCTTGTTCTATTTTTACCAAGTGTTCTTCCACGGCCTCATTTATGGATCTCGCGCCCAAGCTGCCTCCAATTACCAGAATAGTCTTTTTCTCAGGATGGAGCTTAAAAAATGTGAGGGCGGGCAAACGGAGCATATCGGCATTGAGTATGTCTTTCCGGACGGGATTTCCGGTAAGCACAATTTTTTCTTTGGGGAAATATTGCGCTACCTCTTGGTACGCAATGCAAATCTTTAATGCGTTTTTCCCTAGCCTTTTGTTGGTGATGCCTGCAAAGCTGTTCTGCTCTTGAATGAGGGTAGGTATTTTTTTTCGTTGGGCAGCCCACAATATAGGTCCGCTGGCATAGCCACCTACACCTACCACTATATCGGGCTCAAAATCTTTGATTATTTGCAAGGCTTGCAATAGGCTTCGCACAAGCTTGAAAGGCAATTGCAAATTTTTAATGATATTTTTAAAATTGATTTGGCGTTGAATGCCCGCCACGTTCAGTCCTATAATTGGGTAGCCAGCTTGGGGCACCTTTTCCATTTCCATGCGGTCATTTGCCCCTACAAATAATAGCTCGACTGCCTGCCCCGCTCCGCTAAGGTAGGGTAGATTAAATCTTGATTTCAATTCGTTGGCGATGGCTATGGCAGGGAAAATGTGACCTCCCGTACCACCACCTGAAATTATTATTTTCACTTTTTATGATTTGAATTCTTCAAAATATTTTACCATTTAAAATTGGAGACTAAAGCCATGGTGATATGGAGAATTAGAATAGCATTCGTGCCTTGCAATACGATTTTTACTCACTTTCCACTACTTCTCCCCTGCTCACGCTCAATATTATGCCCAAAGAAACGCCCGTAAACAGCAAGCTCGTACCGCCCATGCTCACCAAAGGCAATGGCAAACCCGTGACTGGCCCTAAACCAACCGCCACACCCATATTCACCAAAGCCTGCATTACCAAGGCAAAGCTAAGCCCGGCAGAAAGCAAACCGCCAAAGGCTCGCTCACTATTCGACACCGTCACCATACCTCGGTAGAGCAAGACCATAAAAAGAAATAGCACAACAATGCCTCCAATTAGGCCATATTCTTCTACCACAATAGCATATATAAAATCGGAATAGGGGTGGGGCAGAAAGTTTCGCTGGGTGCTGTTGCCCGGCCCTTTGCCAATTATGCCTCCTGTGGCAATCGCAATGAACGATTGCTGCAGCTGAAACGACATCTTATCAGGGTCGGTGAACGCTTCTATTCGCTTTTGAAAAGTGTTAAATCGCTCGCCCTTAAATAATGCTATACCACCCAGAAATATGCCACAAGCACCTAAAATTAACATATATTTGATAGGAACACGACCTATAAAAAGGAGCAAACCCACACAAGAAAGCAACACAATTGCCGTAGATGCGTTGGCCCAAGCTATGAGCCCACAAACCACTACCGTCCAACCCAGCAGTGGCAATGCATATTCCTTTACGTTTTCAATATTTTGCTGCTTTTTGGCTAAAATGGTAGAAATATGAGTAATGAGGGCGAATTTGGCTAAATCTGAAGGCTGGAATGTAATACCTACAATGGGAATACTTAGCCAGCGCGAGGCAGAATTAACATTAACCCCAATAAAAATAACGGCAACAAGCATAGGAATTGAAATAATCAGAAAAATCAATGCGATTTTAGAATAGTAGCGGTAGTCTATTTTGTGTGTAAGCCACATTACGCCAAAGCTCAATGCCAAAAAAGACAAGTGTTTGATCAGCGGCAATTCGGTATTACCGCCATATTTTGTGAAAGAAAAAGCGCCTGTAGCAGAATAAACAGTGAAAATTGAAATAATTCCTAATAGAAAAGCTACCGCCCAAATGACTGGGTCGCCTTTCAGATTGTGCTTAATCCACGATTGTTGTGCTACTTCGGTTGCTTCCATAATTGGACACCAATCTAGGCTAATTCTGAAGAAAGTTCTCCACAAAGCCATGAAGAGTAACGGTAGCGGGGTGAAAATTCACTGATCTATCTACCCAAGTTGGTTGTATGCTTGGTTTTCAATTTTGCAATCTCTTTTCATTTTTCGTTGTTCTAAGCACTAAATAGCCCAAATTTGCAAACGATTCTCTTTCATCATGCTAGCACAAGAATTTCTCGATACCCTATATAAAAAACATATTTCTACTGAAATATACCCGCCAACTAGTTCGGTTTCTAGGCTCATTACCAAGGTACTGCTCATTCTTTTTCCTGAGCAAACTAAAAAACATTATCAATCGGTAGGTGAACTTGAAGATGCATTTCTAAAACTGCAGGCTGAACTAGCCTCTATTCTGACTTCGATGCAACCTCATTTGACGGAGGAAGCTGACCTTATTGCAAAAAAATTCATAAAAAAATTGCCCGAAGTACATAGACTGCTTACTACAGATGTGCAGGCCATTTTAGATGGCGACCCAGCTGCAAAGAGCGAATATGAAGTAGTAAGGGCTTATCCTGGTTTCTACGCCATCGCATTTTACCGGCTCGCTCATGTACTCTGCCAATCAAACGTGCCCTTGCTTCCAAGGCTAATTACAGAATTTGCTCACTCAAAAACAGGAATCGATATACATCCTGCTGCTGAAATTGGAGAATATTTTTATATCGATCATGGCACCGGAACGGTGGTGGGAGAAACAGCTGTTTTAGGAAAAAATGTGAAATTATATCAAGGAATAACCTTAGGAGCTTTGAGCGTGAGCAAAGATATGGCTCGACAAAAGCGACATCCTACCATTGAAGACAATGTAGTAATTTATTCAGGAGCCACTATTTTGGGAGGGGAAACCGTGATTGGGCACGATAGTATTGTGGGTGGCAACGTGTGGCTAACAAAATCTATTCCCCCGTTTACCAAAATTTACCATCAGGAACAGGTGAAGATAAGCTAAGAAAGTAAAAATTGGCAAAGGGTGCACTGCGTACACCAACAACCACGTTTGTCAAAATATTATGTTAGCGCCTAAATATCAGATCAATAATTAACTAGCAACTATGGCAACTTTATTAGACTTCGTAGGCAACACGCCCTTGGTAGAATTAAATAAAATAAACCCCAATCCAAAGGTAAAAATATATGGAAAACTGGAAGGGCAAAACCCAGGAGGAAGCCTGAAAGACCGAGCTGCTTACAGCCTCATACAAGGGGCATTGCAACGTGGTGAGATACAAAAAGGCACTACACTCATAGAGGCCACCAGTGGCAATACTGGCATTGCTCTCGCAATGATAGCCCGCCTTTTTGAATTAAAAATTGAGCTGGTGATGCCTGAAAATTCGACTAGAGAACGCATATTGACGATGGAAGCCTTCGGAGCCAAAGTAACATTGACTTCGGCAAAAGGAGCAATGGAAGAGGCACGTGATTATGCCGTAGACAAAGTAAAAAATAGCAGTTACCTCATGTTAAATCAGTTCGACAACCCTGACTGTGCTTTGGGGCATTACAAAACCACTGGCCCAGAAATATGGAAAGACACCAACCGAACAGTTACCCATTTTGTAGCTACCATGGGTACTACAGGCACAATTATGGGTGTTTCAAGATTTCTTAAAGAGCAAAACCCTGCCATACAAATTGTAGGATGTCAGCCTACAGAAGGTTCAAAAATACCAGGTATTAGGCGATGGCCTGCTGCCTATTTACCCAAAATATTCGACCCGAAACGGGTAGATAGAATAGAAGATATTTCCGAAGCAGAAGCAAGAGTAATGACCAATAGGCTGGCAAGAGAAGAAGCCATATTTGCGGGAATGAGCAGTGGGGGTAGTGCCATAGCTGCTGTAAGGCTGGCTCAAGAGCTGGAAAGCGGCATCATAGTTTGCATAATATGCGACCGTGGCGACAGATATCTGTCTACTGATTTATTTGGCTAACTATCCCAAGCCGATATCCAAAAGTTATTGTAGCCCTCTCCGAGCTGAATTTTCAGCATTTGTAGCTGCAGCAACTCTAGTATCGATAAGAAATTGTAGATGATAGCAATTTTGTCGGGCATTTGGGCTATCACCTCATTGAAAGCCACTCTGGTATTTTTCTGCACAATCTGCAATATAAATTCCTTTTGTTGATCGATCGTGAAGGGATAAGGAGTAACGGTGTGGATAGGCTTTTTCTTTTCGGTTTCAAATCGTTCCATTGCTCTCACATATACTTTTAACAATTTATACAAGTCCAAGTCTTGCAATTCCGATTCTACGTTCGATAGTTCGCCTATTGATTTTATTTCTTGCCACACGTTACCACGCTTTTCAAGAAGTAATCGTTTTTCCTCCAGCTCAGTAAAGCTGCCTATTACCGATTTGTACCTCTTATATTCTAGTAAATGTTTTATCAGGTCTTCCCTTGGATCCAATTCATTGCCTAAGGTATCCACTTGCGGCCTTGGCAGCAACATTCTTGCCTTTATCTGCATTAAGGTAGCAGCCACGAGTATAAATTCACTTGCTACATCAATATTTTGATCGTTAAGTTGCCTAATATAGTCTAAAAAATCATTGGCAATTTTTGAAATAGGTATGTCTTTAATATCAAGTTCATCTCTTTCAATAAAAAAAAGCAGCAAATCGAAAGGGCCTTGGAAAAGAGGTAGTTTTATTTCGAAAGACACTATTTGAAGATTAAGTGGTAGCGATGGAAGTTCAAAATTATAAAATTTAAGTACAATCTTGTTTATGTTCGTAAAAACAGAACCTTTAACAATCGCTTTAGTTGTAAATTATTAATATTTTATTGTACTATTTGTTGATTTTCTTGAACCGTTTCTCCCCGATTTCCGTTACTAGCTCAGGTTTTAACCATTAAAAAACTAATTTAAAATTGATTTTATGTTAAATATAATAGAAAAAGGAACAAGAGTTGAGCACGATTTCCTTGGCGACATGGAGATACCAAGTGCGGCCTATTACGGAATCCAGACTTATAGAGCATTTAAAAATTTCAACATAACAGGCATAAAAATCAAAAGTGAACCCTTTTTTGTACAAGCTTTGGCTTTTGTGAAAAAGGCTGCCGCCATGGCCAATTGCGACTCAGGCGTGCTAGATCCGTACATTGCCGAGTATATAATCAAAGCTTCCGACAGGTTGATTGCAGGCGAGTTTCACGACCAATTTATTAGCGATTTCATTCAAGGGGGAGCTGGCACTTCATGCAACATGAATGCCAACGAAGTAATAGCCAACGTAGCCTTAGAAATGATGGGCTACGACAAAGGAGAGTACAAATATTGCCACCCCAACAACCACGTAAACTGTTCGCAATCGACCAACGATGCCTATCCGACTGCTATAAAAATAGCCTTGTACAAAAAACTGGAAGAATATACCATGGCACTGATAGGCCTTCGTAATTCTTTTTCGGCCAAAAGCGATGAATTTTCTCATGTATTGAAAATGGGTCGAACACAGCTGCAAGATGCCGTGCCTATGTCTTTAGGTTCTGAATTTCACGCTTTTGCCTCCAATATCGATGACGAAATAAAACTGTTAACTTCATCAAAACACCTCCTAACGGAAATCAATATGGGGGCTACGGCCATCGGCACAGGTATAAATGCACCCCAAGGCTATGCCGACTTGGTAACCAAATACCTAGTCGAGATCACTGGAATAGATCTTGAAAAAGCCAAAGATTTGATAAAAGCAACCTCAGATACAGGCGATTATGTGCAGCTTTCGGCCTCTTTAAAGCGCACAGCCATCAAAATTTCTAAAATTTGTAATGATTTGCGGTTGCTCTCTTCAGGGCCAAGAACAGGATTTAATGAAATAAACCTGCCACAAATGCAGCCTGGTTCTTCCATCATGCCTGGCAAAGTAAATCCAGTGATACCTGAGGTGGTAAACCAAACGGCCTATTACGTGATGGGTGCCGATCTCACTATCAGCATGGCCGCGGAAGCTGGGCAATTGCAGTTGAATGTGATGGAACCCGTCATCTCTTTTTCATTATTCACTTCTATATCTTATATGGCTCGTGCTGTGCAAACGCTTAAAAGGGAGTGTATTGATGGAATTACTGCCAATGAAGAACATTGCCGCAACTTGGTGATGAATAGTGTAGCCATTGTAACATTGATTAGTCCGATAATCGGCTATGAAAATTCTTCGTCAGTATCGAAGGAGGCCTTGAAAACGGGCAAGTCGGTTTATGATATTGTAGTGAAACAAAGAAAATACCTCACCGAGGAAAAGTGGAATGAGATCTATTCGTTTGAGAATCTGATCAATCCCAGGTTTATCAATAGCTAATTATAAAATCAGTAATCTTGACCCCGCAACATCCTTTTTAAAACTGTTGCGGGTTTTTTTAGTTAAGCTTATTCAGTGTAAAGAAAAATTTAGTGCATCTGTCTTTTCTATGATTTGCTGGCAACAAGTGGCGGTATATGGAGTATGAACCGTGCAAAATGTAATTAAATTGCACACAAACTTAAAAAGTGAGGCCATGGACTTACATAAGTATGCATATCGAATATGGCTAATGGCCAATCAAGACAATAAAAGAAGTTATAATTATTTACATTGATGGCCAGACAAAAGCCAATAATTTGTCCTTAATACAATCTTGAAAACTGGAGTTCTTTTAGTAAACCTTGGCACCCCCGACAGCCCTGCTGTACCTGATGTGCGTAAATATTTAAGGCAATTTTTAATGGATGGCAGGGTGATAGATGTGCCTTATTTGTCGCGTTTCCTGCTGGTGAATGGCATTATTGCCCCTTTTCGTGCCCCGAAATCTGCAAAAGTATACAAAAGCATTTGGAACGAAAATGGCTCGCCACTGCTGCACTATTCATTTCAATTATCAAAATTAGTCCAGATTGAACTAGGGGATAACTTCCATGTAGAATTGGGAATGCGGTATCAGACCCCTTCGATTGCATCAGCTTTGGAAAAATTATTGGATAAAGGGTACAAAAAGCTCGTTGTTTTGCCCTTATTTCCACAGTATGCCTCGGCATCTACAGGCTCGGTACAAGAAGAAGTAATGCGGATATTGAGCCAACAGCAGATCATTCCAAATGTAGAATTTATTTCAAACTTCTTTGACCACCCTTTATTTATTAAAGCCTTTGCTACCTTAGCCAAGAAATATTTAGATGAACAGTCCTTTGATCACATTCTGTTTTCCTACCATGGCTTGCCCGAAAGGCAGATTAAAAAAGGTGATTGCACAGGTACTTGCTTGGTAAATGAAAACTGCTGTGGCACCATTCACGCCATGAATTATTATTGCTATAGGGCGCAATGTTTCGAGACTACTAGGCTGATAACTAAGGAATTAGGTATTGAAGCAAGCCAGTATTCCGTTTGTTTTCAATCGCGCCTTGGCAGCACCCCCTGGATAAAACCTTATGCAGATGAAATTATAGCCAAGTTGCCTGAGCAAGGCAAAAAACGTGTACTAATATTGGTGCCATCGTTCGTGGCCGATTGCTTGGAGACAATCGAAGAGGTAGGAGAGGAGTACAAAGAATTGTTTTTGCATGCGGGTGGCCAACACTGGCAGATGGTGGAAAGCTTAAATTTGAGAGCCGAATGGGTAGAAGTGGTAAAAGAATTGGTTAACAACAAGTCATAGTTGGTTTACTGAAAACACCCCAGTTGGGTACAGAATTTTATAGGCTTTGAAATCTTGGGCGGCATCTAGCCCGTTGCCAGTTAAAATTTCCTCTTTTGTTTCTATCCGCACAAATTTATCGGTGTAAACCCGTTTGGTGGCCGGGTTCCAGTACAATTCTTCGGTATTCATCTTTTTGTATTCTTTCACGCCTGTTATTATTACGTTGCCCCTCACAATGTATAGACCAGTTTTTTTGTCGAGCTTCGCATGGTTTGCCGTGAGGGTAGAATTTACTAATCCATCGGTATCAAAAAATATAAGCTCGATACCTTTTGGGAAAATTCGATCGCCATTTTCATATTCGTTCTGCAATGGCGATTTCATTTCAACTTTTACCACGGCCGAATCACTATAGAGCATTTTCACTTTCTCAAACTGAGCTATCGGACCATCATAAGGCTTGAAATCTAGTGGTGTGCGAGATGCTTGTTTGCACGAAAGTAGATAACAGAAAAAAAAGGCGAAAAAAAAATGTTTTTTAGTTTTCAAAATAAAGGCTATGATTCTGAAACTGCTTTTTTGCCAAGCATCACTGCACCAATTAATGCGGCAAGAAACAAAATAGAAATCATCTCGAATGGCAGCAAGTAATCGCGAAAAAGCACTATACCCAAGTTTTTTATTAAACCTATTTCCTGGTTTGAGGTAGGGCTCGTAATCTGAGCTGCATTTTTAAAACTGGCTACAAACAGTAAAAACAGTAATCCACCAGAAATTACGCCCACAAATTTGATAAGACTCGACTTTTGTGGTTCGGTGTCCGCATTCAAATTCAAAAACATTATCACAAAAAGGAATAGAACCATTATCGCTCCAGCATAAACAATAATATGCACGACAGCCAAAAACTGCGCGTTCAACATAATATAATGACCAGCTATTGCAAAAAAAGTAATGATTAAATAGAGAACGCTGTGTATCGGGTTTTTAGCAAATATCACCATTAAGGCACTTAAAATGGCTAAAAACGAAAGAAAATAGAAAACGCTATTCTGCATATATATGAGATATAAAATCTAGAATTTGAAAAAATTAGTTGAGTTGCAAATCTTTGAAAACAGTTTTTACTTCGCCATTGCCATGGTAATATTTTTCATCTAGCGGGCCACCACCTCTCACTTTGGCAATTGGGCCGTGCACCTTTTCTAACAGTTTATCTTTGCCATAAATAAATTTTGCTCTGTCAACATCGGAAGGGGTCAACTCTTCATTTGTCAAATAAATTGCCTGTTTCGGGCAGGCTTCTTCGCACAGGCCACAGTAAATACACCTCAACATATTAATTTCATAAGTAGAAGCATATTTTTCTTCTCTGTAAAGAGATTCTTCGCCTTTTTGGCGTTCGGCTGCTACCATTGTAATGGCTTCCGCTGGGCACGACAATGCGCAAAGCCCACAAGCCGTACAGCGTTCACGCCCTTGTTCATCTTTCTTCAATACATGAAGCCCGCGGTAGGCCTCGGTAAATACTTTTTTTACTTCTGGATAACTTATAGTGTTATGTGCACTAAAAAAATGCTTGAGGGTCACAGCCATGCCTTTTACTATTGCTGGAAGGTAAATTCTTTCCAGAAAGGTCATTTTTTTATCTGATACCAGTTTTTTTCTATTGGTTAATGATTCCATTTATTTTGTGTAAAAAACTCAAAGATATTTTAAAGACTGCGGTTCTCTAACTCTCGAAATTTTGTCAAATTTCAACCCTGTAAGATACATTCTTACAAAGAAAATACTAGAAGACAGCCCAATTAAAGTTGTACCGACATTTTGAAAATATGCGAGGATTTATGCATTTGCTCACCTTCTTCAATTTTAGTTAAGTAGAAATTAACGCGATCATAAACGCTAAACAGAATGAATGTACCGATGATAATTAAAGCGGTCGATATTGTAAAAATAATACAATGATTGTTATTGACACCAAAATTATCTTTACTTCCAATATTTCCTGCAACCAAAGCTCGTACCGTTACCCTGCCATAGAAATCCTTAAAGATCAATACTAGTTTTAACTTTCTTTTTACAAAACTCGATTGTTTTATTTTAAATATGCATTTACTGTAATCACAGCTCCTGTAATTACAATATTAATGATGGCGAGCGGAATTAATCCTTGCCAGCCCAACCGCATCAATTGATCGTAGCGGAATCTTGGTATCGTCCATCGAACCCACATAAACAGGAAAATAAAGAAGAATATTTTAATAAACAAGAACCCAACACCTAATAACGCAACCGCATTGTGCGACAAACCTAAGCTATCACTGAAAGGGAAATTATAACCACCAAAATACAGCGTAGCGATAATCGCAGATGAAATAAACATATTAATGTATTCTGAGAAAAGATAAAAGCCTAACTTCATAGAGCTGTATTCGGTATGATAGCCACCTATCAACTCGGTTTCACATTCAGGCAAATCGAAAGGAGCACGGTTAGTTTCGGCAAACGAACAGATCAAGAAAATCAAGAAGCCTAAAGGTTGGTAAATAACCATCCAATTGCCCCCAGCTTGGTAAGCTGCAATATCACGCAAACTCAATGAACCTGTAATCATCACTACTGCGATAATCGACAGACCCATGGCTATTTCATAACTGATATTTTGTGAAGCTCCTCGAATAGCACCCAATAATGCAAACTTGTTGTTAGATGCCCATCCACCAATCATTACCCCATATACACCCATTGATACTACTCCAAAAACATATAAAATACCAATATTGATATCGGCTACCTGTAAGGTAATATTCCTGCCAAACAATTCTATATAAGTTCCCCAAGGAATAACCGCGCTTGTCATGCAGGCAGTGAGCATAGCCAATGAAGGACCCATGATGAATAGGCCCATGTTGGCAGTTTTTGGTATAATTTCCTCTTTGAAAAATAATTTTCCCCCATCGGCTAAGGGCTGTAAAATGCCAAATGGACCTGCCCGGTTCGGCCCAATTCTATCTTGAAAAAATGCTGCAAATTTGCGTTCTGCATAAGTAGAATACATAGCTATTACCAAGCTAAGGCTGAAAATGATGGCTATGAGCGTAAATTTTTCTACTAGAAAGAAAATATCCATAATTGGGGTTTGTTTATGCGTCTCTTAGGGTTTTGATGGCCGATTGTGGCGCAAAAAGCATTCCTCTAGCAAAAATTCCAATAGCTCCTGTAAAAATTAGATACCTAATCGCTGCATAAGTCATTAGAATAATTGCTGGTAATACTCCTTTTTTTTATTAAGCAAAGGCCGGATTGTCGGCATTCAAACTCAATTGGGCAGGTACTACAGGTTTGTTTGCCAATAAAGTGTAGTGATTTTGCGACTGCACACTTGCTCTATTGATCATTCTTGGGCCTTCAATTTCCCAATCTGAGCTTTCTTTTTTCTCAAATCTACAGGTGTTACAAATGAATTCTTCTACCTCGCCAAATTGGTCTTTTCTGCCAGTTACCCTAGCTATTTCATCGCCCTTTTTCCAAAGGGTGACTTTGCCCGAACATTTCTCGCAGTCTCTGTGCGCGTCTAAAGGTTTTGTAAACCAAACTCTGCTTTTGAAACGAAAAGTTTTGTCTGTCAAAGCACCTACGGGGCATACATCAATTACATTTCCAGAAAAATCATTGTCAATTGCCTTCTCAATATAAGTGCTAATTTCGGCAGCATCGCCCCTATTTATAATGCCATGAACTCGCTTCTGCGTTATTTGATCGGCAGTGTACACACAGCGGAAACACATGATGCAGCGCGTCATGTGCAATTGGATATAAGGCCCAATATCTATTTTATCGAATGTCCTTCTATCTTCCTCGTATCTGGTGCCTTCTCTACCATGTTCATAACCCAGATTCTGCAAGTCGCATTCGCCTGCCTGATCGCATATTGGGCAATCTAAAGGGTGGTTAATTAATAAAAACTCAACCACACCTGCTCGGGCTTCTTTTACTTTGGCAGAAGTTGTGTTGCCCACTACCATTCCGTCCATCACATTTGTGCGGCAAGATGCTATTAACTTAGGCATCGGTCTTGGGTCTTTATCTGAACCTTTCGTTACTTCAACTAAACAAGTACGGCATTTGCCACCCGAATCTTTCAGTATTGTGTAATAGCACATGGCAGGTGGAACATTGGTGCCGATTTTTCTAGCGGCATTAAGTATGCTGGTTCCTTCTTCTACTTCTACTTCTATATTGTCGATCGTGACTTTGATCAATGCCATAAGAACAAATTTGATGAGCTTGTGAATGTAAATTGCCAGTCCAAATCTACTGATTGCAATACTTATATCAAAGCTATAGCATTGGAAGCAAATTATTTAGACTTATTTAAAATACGTTTTATGCCATTGCTTTACCCTATAGAGTTTGCGGAGCTGCTCTACAGATTTACATTGAAATGAAGGGTCTCCGACACGGAGAATTACAGAAAATCTGATTTTATCAACTCTTGTCCACCAGCTTACTAATTAACTTCGCTAGTGTCTCTACATCTACGGTTAAAGGTTAGTACGCTAGGTAAGAGAAATGCCATACAAGTAAAGAATTACATGCATTTTAGATAACATAAAAAAAGTGTCGGGAAACACTCCCGACACTGTACTTGGTGTGGCAATTCGGTTTACATTTTCGCCTTATGTTGGTCGATTGGAAGACCAACAATTACGAACAATTTTTGAATTTGGACGGACGGAGTGTTACTTATCTAAAATAGGGTTGAGGTGACCATTCTGAACTCTTAAACCAGAAGTGTAAAATCGCAACATAACTATAGCACCCGCTGTTCGCCATCTGCAATGTCGAACTACAGATTAAGTGGATTTCCGCTGTTCGACATTTGCAATGTCGAACTACAGATAAAGTGGATTTGCAATCCACGAAATAATACAAGATCCCGCTGTTCGCCATTTGCAATGTCGAACCACAGATGAAGTGGATTTCCGCTGTTCGACATTTGCAATGTCGAACTACAGATAAAGTGGATTTGCAATCCACGCAGTAATACAAGATCCCGCTGTTCGCCATTTGCAATGTCGAACCAGAGATGAAGTGGATTTGCAATCCACTTCCGCTGTTCGACATTTGCAATGTCGAACTACAGATAAAGTGGATTTGCAATCCACGCAGTAATACAAGATCCCGCTGTTCGCCATTTGCAATGTCGAACCAGAGATAAAGTGGATTCCGCTGTTCGCCATTTGCAATGTCGAACTCCGCTGTTCGCCATTTGCAATGTCGAACCAGAGATAAAGTGGATTTGTAATCCAAGAAATAATACAAGATTATACTATATTATTTTTTACCTCAACCCCTTCTTAGTCGCAGGATACGCTACGACTCAAAACTTGCCAAGCGTCCGCTTGAATTTCAAAAAGAAGCGGACACTTGAAATATTGGAGGACTTAGAAAAACTCAAGGCCGGAGTGAGAAAAAAGTGTCGGGAAAAACTCCCTACACTAACAGAAAGATATAAAATAAATCAGAATGTGTACCCTACGCCAATACCACCCCAAGCCATAACTGGCCGTTGGTGTAACCACGTAGATTTAAACCACCCACTGTAATATTCACTTATCGTAGTATTTCCGTCTATATCTACTTGGCCGTAAATACCCGACATTACATTCAAATTTGCTTTCAAAAACAAACCTCCATCCTTTCGTTGATATCTATAACCTATGGTGGAGTTCAAATACAAAAGATGCTTATTCTCAAAAGAGTTTTCTTTTGAAGAAGACTCTTGTAGCTGTCTCATCAAATGGTAAGTAAGTCCAATACCTAGCTCAAGGTGATATGATTTGTCAGCACCTGTAATGAAATTAAAAGAAGTAGGAACTGCCCAGCTTTGAAGGAAATAAGTTGGTATAGCCATGAACCCAACAGAAAATCCTAGATTGGAATTACCTACTCTTTTAATCAATTTATCATAAGTTAGTGCACCGTAAAAACTTCTACCACCA
>Ga0163144_10005124_pt1 | contig 29226 bp, 32 predicted proteins | sample OliLak19BULKMAT1_FD_123175 | JGI IMG/M metagenome (GOLD analysis project Ga0163144, IMG submission 123175) | Freshwater microbial mat bacterial communities from Lake Vanda, McMurdo Dry Valleys, Antarctica - Oligotrophic Lake LV.19.BULKMAT1 | ecosystem: Environmental > Aquatic > Freshwater >...
TGCGGCATTTTTCTGCTACCTGATCTGGGGGCTGGTTCCGCTGTACTGGAAGGAGTTGGCGGCGGTGGATGCGCTTGAGCTCATCGCCCACCGGCATGTCTGGTCACTGGTCTTCCTCGTGGGACTTCTCGCCTGGCGCGGCGGTTACGCCGAGGCCGGCGCTGCCTTGGGCAGCGGACGTGGATTAGCCTTGAGCGCGGTGAGCAGCGTCCTGCTCACCGCCAACTGGCTGATCTACATCTGGGGCGTCAACGCCGGCCATGTGATCGAATGCAGTCTCGGTTACTTTCTCGTGCCCCTGCTAAATGTGACGCTGGGCAAACTCGTGCTGCACGAATCCCTCCGTCGGCTGCAGGGAATGGCGGTTATCGCCGCCGCCGCCGGCGTGGCCATTCTTGTTCTCCGTCTCGGTCACGTCCCTTGGATCGCACTCGGGATTGCCGGAACGTTTGGCTTCTATGGATTGCTGCGGAAACGCTCCGCCCTCGGTCCGGTCACCGGTCTGGCCGTGGAAACCGCTGTCCTCGCACCCTTCGCGGCCGGCTGGCTCATCTGGAAAGCCGCCCACGGGCAAGGCGCTCTCGGTCATGTCGACATGCCGACAACGCTCCTCGTTCTGAGCACGGGCGTGGTCACCGCCATCCCCTTGCTTCTCTTCGCCTATGGAGCCCGCCGCCTGCGACTGATCACGCTGGGACTGTTGCAGTACATCGCCCCCACCTGCCAGTTTCTGCTGGGATGGCTCGTCTACCGCGAGGTTTTCACCCGGGAACGCGCCTGGGCATTCGTCTTAATCTGGTTCGGCCTCGTGCTTTACACCACCGACGCATGGTTGACGCAGAAGAAATCCCCACGGAGCTGAAGTCCGGGTTGCATGCGTTCCCTCCCGTCCGCGATGATGCTGCGAGGCTGAGCTCTACGAACCCGAAGGTCCGGGTTCGAAGGAAATCAATTCAACCTCGAAGAGCAGTGTGGCGCGTCGCGGAATCTTCGGAGGACTGCCCCGCGTTCCGTAACCGAGTTCGTGCGGAACGATCAGAAGTCGCCGCTCTCCCACTTTGAGCAACTGCAAACCCTCTTCCCAGGCATCGATCACCTGGCCGCGGCCAATCCGGACGACAAAGGGTTTTGCCGGATCCAATGCCTCATCGAAGACGGTGCCATTGAGGAGTTTTCCGGTGTAAACCACTGAAACCAAATCCCCTTTCTTCGGGGTGGGTCCCTGACCCGGTTTCAGCACGAGGGTTCTCAGTCCGGTCGCGGTGCGTTTGGCGTCGGGCCACGTCTTCTCGACCGCGTCCAAGTCTTCCGGAGGCAACTTTTCACGCTGGGCCAGCAGCGTTCCGGGAAGAGCGAGGAGTCCAAGGCAAAGGAGCAAACGTGACACGTTCATGCAGGAAGGGGAGAGATGCACTTATGCGGGAAAATCCAGAAAATTCAACCCCGCAACACGGCCACAAAAAAGGCGGGAAGCCGAAGCTTCCCGCCTGAAAGGATAGGTTCGAAGAAGAACCGCGTCTGAATTAGTAGCGACGCTCGCGACGTTCGCCGCCGAAGCCGCCACGGCGTTCGCCGCCGCCGCCACCGCCGCCGCCGAAGCCACGGCCGCCACCACCGCCGCCGCCACCGCCGAAACCACGGCCGCCACCGGAATCTTCCTTCGGACGAGCTTCGTTAACCGTCAAAGGACGGCCACCGAGATCGACACCGTTGGACTTCTCAGCCGCAGCCTTGGCCTCTTCGGCCGTGCCCATGGTGACAAACGCGAAACCGCGTGGGCGGCCGGTCATCTTGTCCATCGCGACGTAAACGTCGGTGACGGAACCAAATTGGCCAAAATGTTGGCGCAGATCATCTTCGGTCGTCTTGAACGACATGTTACCGACGTATAGTTTGGAGTTACTCATTGTTGATGTTTCGTAGATCACCCGTCCGCTGCCAGTCCGTTCCCGACCGTCGGGTTTCGAAATCATCCTCCAAGCTCTATGCTCGGCTAACGACTCACCAGATACTGTCATCTAACGCTGTTCTCTAACGACTAAGACTCACAGCAATCGAGCTCCGGATGAAAAGCAAGCTCTCTTTTCAAAAACCGTTTCGCATCACCCTTTACGGAGAGTCGATTTATCCTCACTATCGAGGTGCCCCGGATGCAGGTTACCTTCGTCGAAGCCACTCGATCCACTTGCGAACCCGCGAGCCTGCAGTACCCTTCCGGAACTATGATCCGCCTCCGCACCCTCCTGTTCGTTCTTATCGGTTCCGCCATGTTTCCCTTTGCCTCCTCCGCCGCCCCTCTCGCCGTTGGTTCCGCCGCCCCTGTGGTGACGGGCCAAACAGACGCCGGAACTTCCCTCGATCTCGGCTCGGTGTACAAGAGTCACCCCTACACCTTGGTTTACTTCTACCCCAAGGCCGACACCCCTGGCTGCACGAAACAAGGTTGCTCGCTGCGCGACGCGTATGCGGAGCTGACCGGCAAGGGCGTGGCGATCATCGGCGTGAGTGCGGACTCGGTCGAATCCCAGCGAGCCTTCAAGGAAAAATACAACCTTCCGTTCACGCTGATCGCGGACAAGGAAATGAAGGTCGTAACGGCTTTCGGTGCGAAGAGCGCCCTGCTGCCCATGGCCAGCCGCCAGGCCTACCTGATCAAGGATGGCAAGATCGTCTACGCTGACCACAAGGGTTCCACGACTAAACAGGCGGAGGACATCCTCGCTTTTCTCGCCAAGTCAGGCAGCTAGCCGACCGGCGGAAACGAAAGGTCGTGATTCCACGCGACCAAGTCCACGGATCGGATTTTGACGCGATTGTCAGGCCGGTCAAAGGTCCGCATCGGCGACCGCCGGCAGGAGACCGGCGGAGGGGTCGATTTTAACCCGTTCGAGCCACTGGGCCAACAGGGGCTCAGCGGCAAATCGGGCCACCGGCAGCGGTGCCGCCAGCAAATCGATCACCCGGTGAGTCTGGTCCAGCGCCCGCACCAGATTCTTCGCGTGAAGATCGGCCACGAACCAAGCCTGTCCTTCGAGGAAACAAATCCGCGGATGATCCCGTTGCGCCCGCAAAAAACGTGACGGGATCGGGATCAATCCCTCCGGCAGCATCGTGGAGGTATCGGTGTCCTCGGGAAGTCGTTCCCCCCAGGTCTGTTTCACCACGAGCACGCCCTCGGGAGTAACCCCGACGACCTCCGTGGGCATGCCTCCCAATGCGAGGATCAACCGGAGTTTCTCGAAGAGTGCCTGATAACTGCCGAGACTCGCCTCCGCCAACCAGGCGACTTCTTCGCCTCCGGGAACAAAGTCGAAACTGCCACCGATCCGGCCGCCTTCTCGGGGAAGGAAGAACTTGTAGATGGAGCCTTCCTCCGACTGAAACGCCGACGCTTCCACGCCGCTGCCGATCCGACGCAGCCGCGGGCTGCCTTCGCCAAAGGGATCGTCGGAGTCCTCCGGAAACCCAAAGAGCGCCAACGGCACCAGCGGCAGACAGGCCCGAAACCCGGCCAGGGCCGCATCGAGTTCGGCCCACACCGCGTCGGCGCCGGCAAGCAGACTCAGCCCGTCTTCCTCGGCGAGGACGAGATCGTCGTCCGGATTCGTTCCGAAGCCGACGCCCTCCGCTGCCGCGCAGAGGCGAGCGAGCGCTTCCAGTCTTCGCTCGTGATCGTGCTGAAGAGCGGTCTGTTCGCCGGCGGAAAGGAGGCGGGCGCCTCGGACCCAGGAAGGGAGGCCGGTGAAGGGGTCTGCTTGCATGCGTTGCTATCACTCATCGCACGGGGAACGTCAGGCGGACAACCCGGCTTGGCAAACGGAAGTTGCTCGAAGTTACCCCCAGGTTACCCGCAATCCACCGTCGACCCGGCTCCAACACGGTCAGCCGGCCCGTTGGTCAAGCGCGGCCGACGACGCCGGCACCTTTGATATCAACATTTTGTCAATCCGCTGACGATCCATGTCCATCACTTCAAATCTCCAGCCAGCGTGTTCAAACGCGTCCCCCGCGCGAGGGATCCGACCAAAGTGGGTCATGACAAAACCCGCGAGCGTCTGATAGTTGGCCTCCTCTTCACCCGGGAGTTCATCGAGCGAAAGCAACTCCTTCACGTCCACCGTCGGGAGGGTCGCGTCCACCAGCAGGGATCCATCTTCTCGGCGCCGGGCTTCCGGTTGTTCACGACGACCCCGCTCGGGCAGATCACCCACGATGGCCGTCAGAACATCGAGCAGCGTCACCAAACCCTCAACCGTGCCGAACTCGTCGACCACCAAGGCAAGGTGCTGACCCGTCTTCTTGAACTGCTCAAGGAGCTGGATCGCCGTCAGCGTCGCCGGCACACTCAGTGCCGGCACCACGAGATTGCGCAGGTTCGTCGGCGAGCCGAACGCGGAATTCGCCCAGATCGCCTTCACCGCCACCGTGCCGATCACTTGGTCGCGATTGCTCTGATACACCGGAAATCGAGAGTGGCCGCTCGCCACGATCTTCCGCCAGTTCAGCTCATCCGAATCATCGAGATTGAGAAACACGATCTTCGGCCGCGGCGTCATCAACGCCGTGACCGACAGTTCATCCAGCTCGAGCACACCCGTCACCATCTCCTGCTCCGCTTGATTGAAGGAACCGGCATGCAGTCCCTGCTCAATCAACGCGCGCACTTCTTCATTACTGACCTCCGGGGCATTCTGCGGGGCCTTGAAACGGATCAACGCGAGCACACCATCCGTCGCAACTTCAAGGATCGTGAGAAAAGGCGCCGCCAGCCACGCGAGCGAGCGAACCCAACCGGCGAGAAGGCCCGCGACCTGCTCGGGATACGCCAGCGCAATCCGCTTCGGCACCAGCTCGCCGAAAACCAACATGAACGAGGTCAGGCTGATGGTCACAACCGCGAACGCCATGATGCCCGAGGTCGAGCTGAGTGCTGGCCAGAGCGACCACGATTCCATCAACCACGCATCCAGCTGACCCGCCAATCGGGCGCCCCCGAGCACACCCGCAATCATCCCGCTCAGGGTGAGCCAGAATTGCACCAGGGCGAGGAACCGCTGCGGATGGTCCTTCAACGCCAAGGCGCGACCCGCACTGGCGTCACCCTCATCCAACCGTTCCTGCAAACGGGCCTTGCGGGATGCCACCACCGCGGTTTCCGCCATGGAAAGGAAACCGTTGGCGACGACCAAGAAGATGATGATGGTCAGTTCGGTGGACACGGAGAGGGACGACACGCACCCGGAGCATAGTCTGCACCCTGTTCGTAGCAATCCCTTTGCCAAGACCCTGATGGAAGTTTGACGTTGGGTGTGCAGCCGTGACGACGCTGCCATCAAACACGATAATAGTCGCCGGGCCGGAGCCGAGCGCTGAGGCTTGTCATCAATGGCGAACGGGTTAGGGTTGCTCCGTCATGCAAGGCGCGACTGCCAATCCCGAAGACTTACGGCGTTTTTTCCACCAGGAGATCGACCGGATGGAGCCGTCGCGTCTGGAAGTTCTGAACCGGATGCTCCAACAACTGAAACTCTTTGAGTTGGCGGACCAGATCGACCGGGGTTTCGACGCGGATCTGGCGGCGGGCCGCCTGTCGCCGGACAAGATCGCGGAGGCGGTTCGAGCGGTGCGTCGGGATCATCCCTCTCCATGAGGGTAAGCCTCGACACGAACTCGCTGCTTCCGCTTTTCGGCAATCGTAGTCACTTCGCTGACATCAAGAACGCTCTCCTGACGGGGGATCTGGAACTGGCCGTTTCCACGGCGATCCTGCTCGAATACGAGGAAGTGATCACGCGACTTTCGGGTCGGGAGCGTTGGAACCAGATTGCGGTGCTCTTCGATCATTTAGAGGCACTGCACGGAACCGGCCATCGGATTGATTCAACCTTCCAGTTTCACGTCGTCACCGCCGATCCGGACGACAACAAGTTTGTCGACTGCGCGATTGCGGCGCAGGCCGAATTTGTTGTGACCGACGATCAACATTTTTCCCCATTGGCAACCTCGGGTTATGCGCCAAAGGTCGTAACGCTCGAAGATCACTGGCTCAGGCAAACGCCGACGAATCTTTTCCAACGCCTCCCGCGACATCGCAGTATTGGCAGCCAAACCGAGGAGAAAGTTCGCATCAACGGCCAGGAGCGCGGTCTTTGTCGCCGCCATTGCCGTAGATCAGCTGCATCCCACTCATTTGGTCTCACTTCACGTTCGACACTCCCTGCCCGCGGCGTTTCCCTAGCCGCCCCATGGCCGGATCCCCATCCAACCTCGCCAATCGCATCCTCATCGGGTTGGTGATCGGCGTCATCGCCGGTGTCGTCTCCCTCGCGATCGGCCGCTTCGTTCCGGGTTTTCTCGACGGTGCCCGAGCGGTCTCCACGCACGTGCTCGACCCGATCGGGCAGGTCTTTCTTCGGCTGCTCTTCTTTGTCGTCATTCCGCTCGTCTTCGCCTCCCTCGCCTCAGGGGTCGTGCAGCTTGGACGTCTCGATAAACTGGGGCCGCTGGCCGGCCGGACTTTCGCGTTGTTTTTCCTGAACATGGTCATCGGCGTCGCGCTCGGACTGCTCATGATGAACCTGCTCCAGCCCGGAAATCATCTCGATGAGGCCGCCAAGGCCCGGTTGATGTCCGAGTTTGGTGGCGCCGCGGAACGTCATGTCGCCACGAGTACGACCCAGCCGACGATGAGCCTGAACACCCTCATCGAGATGTTCATGCCGAAGAATCTCTTCGGAGCGTTCGTCGGCCAGCAACGCAATGTCCTCGGCGACGTTCTGCCACTGATCCTCTTCGCCTTGCTGGTCGGCGCAGTCGGGACCCAGCTTTCCGAGGACAAACGGGAGCGGCTGCAGCATGCGCTGTCCTTGGTCAGCGAATTGATGACGGGCATTGTCCACTTCGCCCTTCGCCTCGCGCCGTATGCCGTTCCGGCCATGATCTACAGCGTGGTGATCAAGATCGGGGTCGATATTCTCATCGCCCTGGGCGTGTTCGTCCTCGGGTGCGGCGGCGTTCTGCTGCTCCATTTATTCGGAACCATGAGCCTCTTCCTGAAGATCTGGACCCGGCGTTCGCCGCTCAAGTTCTTCCGTGATATCAAGACCGTTCTGGTGACCGCTTTCTCCACCAGTTCAAGCAACGCCTCGCTGCCCACCGCACTCTCGGTCTGCAAAGAGAATCTCGGAGTGTCCGCTTCGACCGCAGGTTTTGTCATCCCGCTCGGCGCCACCATGAACATGAGCGGCACCGCCCTCTACGAGGGTTGTGTCGTGCTCTTCGTCGCGCAGGTCTTCGGCGTCGATCTTTCCTTGGGTCAACAGCTCACCCTCTTGCTCCTGAGCGTCCTGAGCGCCGTCGCCGTCGCCGGTATTCCCGGTGGGTCCTTGCCGTTGATCGCCGGCTTGCTCGCCACCTTTGGCATTCCACCCGCCGGTATCGGCATCGTGCTCGGGGCTGACCGCATTCTCGATATGCTGCGAACCATGACGAATGTCGGCTGCGACACCGTCACCGCCGTGATCGTCGACGAGCAGGTCCGCCGCGCCGAGAGCCGCAACGGCTCCGGTTAAGCCGCCCCACGCCACGGGTTCAGTCGATACAACCGGCAGGGCCTTGCTTCCGCAATGCCGCGATCAGCGCGGCGGTGCCCGCCGCCATCGAAATTTGCGGTTCATAACCGAGATCGCGACGGGCGGCCTCGATCGAGAACCAGTGGTCCTTGGCCAGCTCCGCTGCGACGAATCGGGTCATCGGCGGCTCGCCCGCGAGCGGGAGGACCCGCCAGAGCACTTCGCAAAGTCCACCCGCCGCGCGCGCCGCACCCAGGGAAATCCGACGCGTCACGCGAGGTTCACCCAAACCCTCGAGCAAGCCGTTGATCCACGTCCACAGCTCCACGGGTTCTCCATTGGTCACAAAGTACGCCCGTCCGGCTGCCTTGCCCGGCCCGCCGATGAGCGCCCGTTCCGCCGCCAGGTGCGCATCCACCGCATTTTCAACCTGCACCAGATCGACCCGGTTCAATCCGTCGCCGACAATTCGCAGGCGGCCCGCCCGCGCCCGCGCGAGGATCCGCGGCACGAGGTGGGGGTCCCCGACACCCCAGATCAGGTGCGGCCGCAACGCAATCGTTCGCAGCTCAGTGCCGTTGGCCTCCAAGACCTCCCGCTCGGCGATGGCTTTCGTCAACGGATAGGGACTCGGACAGCGTTGGGTCAGAGGCAGGGACTCGTCCGCGCCGGCGAGGGCCTGCCCGTTGTAAACCACGCTGGGCGAACTGGTATGCACCAGACAGCGAACGCCCGCCGCGCGACACCCCGCGAGGAGCGCACGGGTGCCAAGGACATTGGTCCGGAAAAAATCCTCGTAGCGTCCCCAGACGCCGACCCTCGCAGCGACATGAAAAACCGTGTGCATGCCCACGCACGCGGCGCGCATCGCAACCGCATCATCGAGCGATGCACGGATGAAACGAACGCCTCGTGCCTCCAGATCAGGTGCCGGACTCCGGGCCAAAACCGCCACCGGCCGACCTTGGCCGAGCAAACGCTCGACCAAACGTCGACCAAGGAATCCCGTGCCGCCGGTCACCAACGTGGTTTCTGCACCCTTCAAGCCCCCAACTCATCACCAGCGGCCGGCCTGCCGCAATGCCCGATTCCATGCTGGCGGCCGCTTCTTCGCCAAGCCCCAGGGGAGCGCCGATCCGTCGCTTTTGATTCGCCAGCCTTCGGCGGCCTCGGCAAGCGTTCGCCATGCGCATCGCGGTGATCGCCGATACTCATGACCGCTACCCGCCGGACTTGCCCGGGCGGCTGCGAGGCGCGGACGAAATTTGGCATCTGGGCGATGTCTGCGACCCGTCAACCTTGGTCGAGTTTGAGCAACTCGGCCCGCCGCTGACCGTGGTCCGGGGCAACAATGATTCTCACCTCGGCTGGCCCCTCGACCTCACCGTGACGCGGGAGGGCCTGATTTTCCACCTGATCCATATTCCCCCGCGCCTGGCACCGGCGGGAATCAACGTGCTGCTTCACGGGCACACCCACGTGCCCCGCGACGACATCGACACCGGCCGGGTCCGTTGGCTCAACCCCGGCTGCATCGCCTTTCCCCGCGCCACGATCCGCAGTTTCGCGTGGCTGACCGTGAAGGACGGCACCTTGCGTCGTTGGGAATTGGTGCAACTGTGAACCTCTCCATGCCGCCTCTCCGCCGCGCTCCCGTCCGTCAGCCCTCTGCCCGCCGCGTGGTTCAGGCCCGTCCGGTCTGATCCGAACGCCCCTTTCGATGCGCGAGAATCAACAGGATCTGCTCGATCTGTTCTCCCCGGAGCCGGCCGGCTTCGTCGACGCCGGTGGCATTCCCGCCCGTCCCCCCCTCCCCTTTTCCGACCCTCGGGCCGCCGGGCCCATTCCGCGAAACGCGCCCGAGGTGGTCTTCGAGCACAGCCTTCGCGCCGAAAACTACCGGCTGACGCTGCGACGCGACGGCATCGCCCTGGTCACCATTCCCGCCCGGGGCAATGAACGCGCCGCCCGAAAGTTCCTCGATTCGCACCGCGACTGGCTGGAACGCGCCCGCAAACGCCAGCAACGCCGACCCAAGGTCGCCGATGTCTGGGTGCCCGGCACCCATGTCCTCTGGCGCGGCACGATGACCGAAATCCGCATCGCCAGCATCGGGGAAAGACCGGCGGTCTGTCTCGCGGCCGATGTCTTTCGCGTTTCCCGACTCGATGGCGACTGTCGCCCCACGCTCGAGTCTCACTTCCAGCGTCGCGCCAAGGTCGAGCTGCCCGGGCGCACGTGGGAGCTCTCCGCCGTCACCGGCGTCGAGGTCAAACAAGTCATGGTCCGCAACCAGCGCTCTCGCTGGGGATCCTGCTCTTCCGGAGGGGTGATCTCGCTCAACTGGAGGCTCGTGCAGACGCCGGACTTCGTCCGCGACTACATCATCCATCATGAGTTGATGCACCTGCGGGAAATGAATCACTCCGAACGGTTCTGGGCCCGGGTCGAGGAGGTCTGCCCTGGCTGGCGCGAAGCCGAGGTCTGGATCAAACGCAACGGATCGCTCGTCGGACTCTGAGCCGGCCTCCTCTCACCAATCGTCGCTGCGAAACGGGGACGCCGGCAAACCGGCGCCGTTGAACAAATTAGCGGCGGGGGAATTCCTCCACGCATAACGCACGGCCACCGGCACCCTGACGTCGGGCGCGCTGACCAACAGGGTATCGCCGTCGATCGCCGCAACCGCGGGACGAAAAATCCGGTCCTCTCCGGCCACTTCAAAGGACTGGAGCGGCTTGTCGCGGGCCGTCAGCCCGGTCCCGGCATGTTCAAAGTACACCCGCAGCGCCGCCTTCTCCCGCACCGCCTCGGCGAAAATCGGACCGGAGAAGTCTCCAGCTATTCCATACACCTTGGCCTTGGCAATCAGCGCCAGTCGTCGTGCCACTTCCTGTTTGTTCGTCGGATGGATATCGTCCGGATTGCCGATGTCGATCGACACCACCTGCCCGGTCTCCGGAAGCGACAACGTCCGGCTCTGGGCTTCGCGCAGGAGGGGCCAGGTCCCGCTGTTGGGGTCCGCGGTCTTGAAGTTGGCCAGCTGGACCCAATAAAATGGAAAGTCTCCCTGGCCAAAGTGGGCCCTCCAGTGCGTGATCATCGACGCGAACAGGGGGTGATACTCGACTGCCCGGACGGCATTGCCTTCTCCCTGGTACCAGATCGCGCCCCGGATTGAGAAGGGCAGCAAGGGATTGATCATGCCATTGAACAGTCCGGACGGCGTGTGGGCATGCCCGGGGCCCTCCGGTGGCATTGGCTTCCGCTTGGTGAAGGGGCGGATCGCGGCTTTTGCAGCTTCCGCCTCAGCCGTCCAGGCCGCCAATGCCAGGTCGTACTCCGACTTCTTCGCCGGGTACTCGGAGAGAATCGCCTGCCAGCGGGTCGCGACGGCACCAAAAGCCGGGTCGCTCGCCAACGCTGCCGGGCTCATCCAAGCCTCCACCGGAGTGGCTCCCCGAGAACTGTTGATCAGGCCGATCGGCACCCCGAGTTTCCGGTGCAGGTCACGTGCAAAAAAGTAACCCACCGCGGTGAATCTCCCTACCGACTCCGGTGTCGCGGCTTTCCATTCCCCGCCCACGGTCTCCTGCGGTTCAGCCGCCACGACCGGCGGCACCTTGAATTCACGAATCAGGGGAAACCGGGCGGAGGCCATCTCCTCCCGGGCCCGATTCGCCTCGCTGACCGTGAAAGCCATGTTCGACTGCCCCGAACAGAGCCAGACCTCTCCCACCACGACGTCGGCGACGGTGATTGTATTACTCCCGCTGACAATCAGTTCCGTGGGCTCGCGGCGTGCCTCCAAAGGTTCCAGGTAAACGATCCAATGTCCATCCGCCGGCACCGTGGTCGTCGCCGTCTGCTGTTCGAATTTCACCGTGATCCGTTCACCCGGCTCGGCGCGACCCCAGACCGGGACTGGGCGGCCGCGCTGCAGCACAACGTGATCCTGAAAAAGCCCCGCCAGGACGACGTCCGCCCGGGCCAGGCTGGACAGCAGCGCTGAGAACAACAACAAGATCAAACGCATCGTGAGGTTGACGTGTCACGGTCTCCGATTCGGCTCAATCCCTTTTCGATGGAACGTCAGGACAATGGCTTTGCGCTCGCGCACGGGCTGCCATCCTGACTCATTTCGCTGACATGAGCGCGCTTTCCGGAAAGGTTGTGATTGTGACCGGTGCGTCGTCGGGCATTGGCGAAGCCACCGCCCGCCGGCTGGCCAATGCCGGCGCGACGCTGGTGCTCACCGCCCGCCGGGCCGACCGGCTTGAGGCGCTCGCCCGCGAACTCGATCCGTCCCGCGAACGCGTGATGCAAGTGCCAGCGGACATCACGGTCGCCGCGGAACGTGAGGCCCTCGTCGCCATCACGCTGAAGCGTTTTGGCCACATCGATGCATTGGTCAACAACGCGGGATACGGCCAGCGCGGACCCCTGGAGCAGGTGCCGATGGACGCGCTCCGCCGCAATTACGAAGTCAACGTTTTCGCCGTCATCGCCCTGACCCAGCGCGTGCTGCCGCACATGCGGGCGCAGGGCCACGGACGCATCATCAACATCAGCTCCGTCGCCGGGAAGATCGCCCGTCCCCTCACGTCGGTTTACGATTCGACCAAACACGCGCTCGAGGCCCTCTCCGACGGTCTGCGGGGCGAGCTCGCCCCTTTCGGCATCCAGGTGGTCGTGATCCGACCGGGTTACATCTCCACGGAATTTGCCGACGCCGCGAACACGGCCTCCTCCGAGACGCTCGCCGACGCCGGTCCGTACGCCCCCTACCTCGGAGAACAGCAGGACGGATACAACAAGCTGCGCCGCCTCGCCGCGCCGCCGGACCGGATCGCCCGGCTGGTCGAGCACGCCATCGTCACGCACCGTCCCAGCTCCCACTACTCCGCGCCGGCGCACGCCAAGCTCTTCCTCTTCGCCCGCTGGCTCCTGCCCACGTGGGTCATCGACCGCTTCATCCGCCTCAAGGCAAAAACGACCTAGCCGCAAAGTCAGCCCCCCCGCCTCACTCCACCACCGGGGCGGGCGACTGCCGGTGCAGGTATTCATGAAGCTCCACCGCAAGCTTCGGGCCGAATCCTTCGACGTCGCGGATCTCCGCCGCCGAGGCTGTCTTCAGGCGGTCGATGCTTCCAAAGTGGTCCATCAGCGCCGCCCGTCTGACGTCACCCAGCCCGGCAAAATCGTCGAGCACACTCTCCCGGAGCTTCCGTGATCGCAGATCCGCACTGTAGGTATTGGCGAAGCGGTGAGCCTCGTCACGCAACCGTTGCAGCAGATTCAACGCCGTCGAATTCAGCGGCAGGTTGAGGGGTTCGCGTTCGTCGGGAAAGATGATCGTCTCGTGTTTCTTGGCCAGGCCGATCAGCGCGGGAGGAGTCACCTCAATCGCCACAAAGGCTTTCAACGCCGCGCCGATCTGACCCCGGCCGCCGTCAATCACCACAAGGTCGGGAAACGCCCCACCCTCTTCTTTCAGGCGACGGTAGCGCCGGCCCACCACCTCCTCCATCGCACGGAAGTCATCGTTGCCCACGAAGCTTTTGATCTGAAAGCGCCGGTAGTGGTTCTTGTCCGGGCTGCCGTTGAAGAAGTGCACCATCGAGGCGACGACGAAGGTGCCCGAGATGTGGGAGATGTCGAAGCACTCCATCGTCCGCGGCGGAGCCGGCAGGCCCAGAGCCTCGCCGAGAGCCGCCACCGCCGCCTCGTCCGTCGTGGTCACCGGGTGGTCACGCTCGAATTTTCGCGTCTTCGCGAGCGTCTTTTCCAAGGCGAAGACGATATCGCGCAACTCCGCCGCCTTCTCGAACTCCTGACGGCCGGCCGCCGCTGTCATCTCCACCCGCAGGGTCTCCAACCACTCGCGGGATTTGCCTTCCAGAAACGCACACGCGTCATCGACTCGCCGGCGATAGTCTTCCGCAGTCGTGATATTCTGAAAGCCATACAGTTCCTGCCGGACATCGTCATAGAGCTGCCAAGTGCCATCGGGAAGCTTTCGCGGATTGGCGTCACCCAGCAACACTCCGAACTGCCGCCGCATCTGGCCCAGTGTCTTGCGGAGCAGACCCGAATGGGCAAAGGGTCCAAAATAGCGTGACCGCTGATCCTTCTTGATCCGGGTCAGCCGGATCCGGGGCAACTCCTCAGCCAGATCCACCCGCACCAGCAGGAAGCGTTTGTCATCGGTAAAGTCCGTGTTGTAGCGCGGTTTCCACTGCTTGATGAGTTTGCCTTCGAGCAACAGGGCCTCGGGTTCCGAACGCACCTCCATGGTGTCGAAGTCCACGATCATTTCGATCAGTGCCCGGATTTTCGGATGCCAGGTCATCGCCCGCGACGGCGTAAAGTACGACGACACCCGTTTCTTCAGGCTCTTCGCCTTGCCGACATAGATGATCCGACCCAAGCGGTCCTTCATCAGGTACACTCCCGGCTTGTCCGACAGGCGGCGGACCTTTTCCTTCAACGAAGACGGCGGTTCGACTCTATCCAATTCGGTGGCTGGCATTTTCCTGAGTTTAGCTTACTTTCTTTCCTAGCAAGTATGGTTTCAACTTCGTCCGGCTTCACTTCGTCGTCACTTCCTCCTCGTCGTTTCGAGCTTCTCACGCTCGGAGATGAGTTGCTGCTCGGGCTGACGGCCAACGGTCACCTCACCTTCATTGGCGCGCAACTGGGCCGGCGGGGAGTCACCCTCGCCCGCAACGTGACCATCACCGACGAAGCCGATGCCATCGTCAAACAGTTCCGGGAAAGCTGGGCGTCCTCCGACATCGTCATCACCACCGGAGGGCTGGGACCCACCTGCGACGATCGCACCCGTGAGGCGATTGCCGAAGTGCTTGGTCAGGAACTGACGTATGATCCGCTGATCGAGAAATCCATCTCAGATCGCTTCGCCCGCCTCGGTCGGAAGATGACGCCGAACAATCTCAAGCAGGCCTACCGATTCACCCGCGGTGAAGTCATCCCCAATGCCAACGGCACCGCCCCCGGTCTCTGGGTGCAGCAGGATGGCAAGATCCTTTGCATGCTGCCGGGGCCACCCAATGAGCTGCAACCCATGTTCATCGAACAGGTGCTGCCAAAACTCGCGGAACTGGGTTACATTCAGGCCCGTGAAGCATACGTGCAGATCCGCACCGCCGGTATTGGCGAGAGTGCGCTTGAAACCAAACTGCAGCCGTTCCTCGACTGCCACGGTGACGCCCTGAGTGTGGCCTTCTGCGCCCACCAAGGGCAGGTCGATTGCCGGCTGAGTTCACCCAGGAGTCGCTTGGGAGAAGCGCAGTTGCGGGAGATCGCATCCGCCTGCGCCGCGAGCTTGGGTGAGGACTTCATGTGTTTTGGTCACGACTCGCTGCCGCGCGTCTGCGCTGACCTGCTCCGCGGTGGTGAACTGACCCTCGCCGTAGCCGAAACCGCGACCGGCGGTCTTTTGGCCAACGCGTTCACTGACATCTGCGGGGCCTCCAAGTTCTTTGCCGGGGGCTGCGTTTGTTACTCCAACGAATCGAAGATGCAACTGCTGGATGTTCCCGAGGACATCCTCTCTCAACATGGAGCCGTCTCGGCGGAGAATGCGGTGGCCATGGCAACCGGTGCCGCCGAACGTCTCGGGGCGGACTACGCCCTTGCCATCACCGGCTTCGCCGGCCCGACCGGAGGCACGGAAGCAAATCCGATCGGCACCATCTACGTCGCTCTCTTTTCACCCTTCGGCGTCTGGTCCCGTAAGCTCGCCTACCCGGGTCCACGCTCGACCATCAAGGTCCGCGCGGTCAATGCCGCCCTCGACTGGTTGCGCCGCGAGCTCGTCCGATCCCACGCCATGGCCGCCCACGTGAGCCTTCGCCAAACTGATTCCGTGGGTTGACCTTTTTTAAAAGAATAACTGCTGCTTTAGCCTTCAGATCGCCAGAGAGGACTCTAGGACCCGCTTACTCCTTTCTTAGCGGCCCTGGTAAATTTCCTTTAAAGACCCGCGGGGCTGCGACGATTACGGCTTTTCTGCTCCTGAGTCCCATGTCAGTCGGTCCCATTTCAGACGCCCGTCTCACCGCCGCCGCTGGCAAACTTTCGGCGGCGCCTCGTGTGTTCCAAGAGCTGAGCGCGGCGATGAAGGATCCGGACGTCAACGTCCAGGATATCGTGGCCGTTGTCCGTCTCGATGCCGCGCTGACGACCCGGGTGCTGCGCATCAGCAACTCCGCCCAGTTCTCCCGCGGCAGCCACATCAGCAATCTCGAGGAAGCGATCGACCGGATCGGCCTCTACGAAGTGTACCGGTTGGTCGGCGCCGCCATGGCTTCCCAACTTTACTGCGCCGGACTGACGATCTACGGCGTCAGCGCCGATGACCTGTGGATCAACTCGGTGACCACGGCGGTCGCCCTCGAGGGAATGGCCCAGATGTTCGGGGAAGATTCCAACACCGGCTACACCCTGGGGCTGCTGCGCCCGGTGGGGCGACTGCTGTTGCAAAGTGTCGCCGCTGATTTCGACTGCGCACCCCTCAGCGGCCAGCATCCGACCGCCGCACTGGTGGCGGCATGGGAATTCAACACCCTCGGCACCACCAGCACCGAGGCGGTCGACCGCCTGTTTCACCTCTGGGGATTCGCCCCGAGCCTGACCGAGCCCATCCGCTACCATTTCGCCCCGGCGGGTGATCCCGCACTCTCGCGTCTGACCGCCATGCTCCACATCGCCTGCTGGGTGACCGCGAAATTGGACAAAGGTCTGATCGTCGAGCAACACGCCTGGGCCCTGTCCGACGAGGTCCTCGCACAGGCTGGAATCACCGCCAAGGACGCCGAGAAATGCGTCGAGCGGACCAAGCGGATCGCCGAGCGACTCCAAGGTCTGCTCAAAGCCGCGTGAGTCTGCCTGTGGTGTGCCGCGTGCCACCCGTGGGTAATCAAGCTGGTTCCCTTTGAGGGTTTCCCGCCGGTCGCGGCGCTCAATTCGGTGAAACGGGGTCCGATGTTGGAGGCCGAGACCCGTGATCACCATGAACAAACCGCTCTTCCAGATCTACGCCCTCAACCGCAGTGGACACCGGGTCTCGGCGATCGAGACCTCCAGCGACCGCGATCGCGTCGACCGGATCGTCGGCCAGCGCAACGCTGTCTTCCACAACAAGCATTGGGTGGCGGTCGAGATCGATCGCGCCACCGGCCGACCGGTCGGATCAGTCGAGGAAGCCCACGCGGATCTCTCCGTATCCATCCACTCCTGACTTCACCACGGCGGGAAGGCCTCCCGGGGCGGACGACGACGGGAGAATTGGCGTTTGCCAGAACCCCGGATCCGGGCCAAGGTTGCCCGTTTGGGAGGACTCCTCCCATCGTCTCCGCTCGCGCCAGAGGGCCCTTTCCCATCATGAAGATCAAATCCGCCGAGTTTATTGTGAGCGCCCTCGACCCTGAGTCGTTTCCGAAAACCACCTTCCCGGAGTTTGCGTTCATCGGCCGGTCCAACGTGGGCAAGTCATCGCTGATCAACCTGCTGACGGACCGCAGCGGGTTGGCCAAAGTGTCCACCACCCCGGGCAAGACGGTCCTGATCAACTTTTTCAAGATCAACGGTTCCTGGTTCCTCGTCGATCTGCCGGGTTACGGGTACGCCAAGGTGGGCCGGACCGATCGCGAGGAGTTCAACGAATCAGTCAACGCCTACATCGAGACGCGGGAGAACCTCGCATGTCTCTTCGTCCTGATCGACTCAAGGCTCCCTCCGCAGCGGTTCGATCTGCAATTCATCGACCAACTTGCGAGTGTCTCGGTGAACTTCGCGCTGGTCTTCACCAAGACCGACAAACAGTCGCCCACGCGCACGCGGGAATCGATCGCCGCCTTCACCGCTCTGCTCAAAAAGCGACGCGAGGAGCTGCCCCGAATCTTCACCAGTTCGATCAAGACCAATGAGGGAAGATCGGAAATCCAGGCCGCGATCGAAAGCATGTGCTCCGGCAAGCGCGCCAAACCCTCGCTGAGGGCCGCAGCAGCCGAGGATGCTCCCTAGATTCAGGTGCCGGGTTGAGGTTCGAGCGACGCCAATCTCCGCGGCCTCAACGAGGCCACCTACACCCTGCAGTCTCCAACCGATCGTTGTGGGTGGCCTCGTTGAGGCCGTGGGGATTGGCGTCGCAAAACCGATTTTTCACCATAAACGGATGCCAGCAACACCGGCTTCTGGCGCCTGAATTCTAAATTCTGGCTTCCGGCTCCTCCCCCTCCCCCCACCTCCACGATCACGCGATCAACTTATCGATCACGTTGCCGTGCACATCGGTGAGACGGAAGTCACGGCCTTGAAACCGAAAGGTCAGCTTCTTGTGGTCCACGCCAAGCAGGTGCAGGATGGTCGCGTGCAGGTCGTGCACGTGAGCGCGATCCGTCACCGCGTTGAATCCAAGCTCATCGGTCTGGCCGATGATCGTCCCCGGCCGGGTGCCGCCACCGGCAAACCACATGGTGAAGGCGTCGATATGATGGTTGCGGCCGGTCGTATCACGGTTCTCCCCCATCGGCGTCCGGCCGAATTCGCCACCCCAGATCACCAAGGTGTCCTTCAGGAGTCCGCGCTGCTTCAGATCGGTGACGAGTGCGGCCTGCCCTTGATCCACCTCGCGACAACGGGCCTCGAAATCCGACTCGAGGTTTTCCCCGGGGCCGCCATGGCTGTCCCAGTTGGTATGATAGAGCTGCACGAACCGGGATCCGCGTTCGACGAGCCGGCGCGCGAGCAGGCAATTGCGGGCGAACGAGGGGGTGTTCTTCTCGATGCCGTAAAGCCTGAGCGTGGTTTCACTCTCGCCACCGAGATCGACCAACTCCGGAGCGCTGGTCTGCATCCGGCTCGCCATCTCATAGGCCGCGATGCGGGTGTGAATCTCGGCATCACCGGTGGCGACGGCCTGCTGGAGGTTCAGGTCGCGCAGGGCATCAATCGTCAGTCGCTGGCGGGCCGCGGAAATCCCGGCGGGGTTGGTCAGATTGAGAATCGGATCGCCCTGGCCGCGGAAGGGCACGCCCTGATAGGTCGTTGGCAGAAAACCCGTGCCCCAATTGACCGCACCGCCACGCGGTCCCCGCGGTCCGGACTGCAGGACAACGAATCCCGGCAGGTTCTGCGACTCACTGCCGAGGCCGTAGGTGATCCACGAACCCATGCTCGGCCGGCCAAATTGCCCGGAACCGGTGTTCATGAAAAGCTTCGCCGGCGCATGATTGAAGAGGTCGGCCGCGCACGACTGAACCAACGCGATGTCGTCGACGATCCCGGCAGTATGTGGAAACAAATCCGACACCCACGCCCCGCTGCGCCCGTGCTGGGCGAAGGCACGTCGCGAGCCGAGGAGATTGGTCCCGTGACTCGTGCCCATGAAGGCGAACCGTTTGCCTTCGATCAGGGAAGCCGGCACGGGTTGCCCGTTCAGCTCCTTCAATCGGGGCTTGTAATCGAAGAGATCGAGCTGGCTGGGCCCGCCTGCCATGAAGAGGTAAATCACGTTCTTGGCCCGCGGGGCGAAATGCGGTGACTTCGGGGCCATCGGATCGGCCGGTGCCGCCGGCGCGCCAAACATGCGCCGCTCGCCCAGCATCGAAGCCAGGGCAATGCCTCCGAATCCGAGGGCGCAGCGACTGAAAAAATGCCGTCGTGAGACGTGGTTGAAATACGGCGCCGGGTCGATCGGGGCGGGAGAGGACATGGTCAGGCGCGGGTGATGGTTTCGTCGAGATTGAGCAACACCCGGGCCACCGCGATCCAGGCTTCCTGCAGCGTGGCCGGGGGCTCCGCACCACCGGGTGCCTGCAGTTCGCGGAGCAGATCGAGCAGACGCCCCCGTTCGTCCGCGGTGGGCGACCGGGACACGCACAGCCGGAAGGCAAACTCAATCCGGTCCGCGTCGCCGCGGCCACCCTCCGCCAAAATCCGGGCGGCCAGGGCCTCCGCAAACTCGTAGTACTGCTGGTCGTTCAGCAGGGTGAGCGCCTGCAGGGGCGTATTGGAACGGATACGACGCGTGCAGGTGCTGAAGGCGTCGGGGGCGTCGAAGACCGCCACCGCAGGATGCGGCGTGGCCCGCCAAAAATGAGTGTAGAGCGCACGGCGATACCGGTCCTCTCCAGTGCTGGGAATCCAGAGGCGACGGGACTGCCCCAGATTCATCACGCCCTCCGGCTGGGGAGGAAACACCGGCGCCCCGCCGACCTTGAGCGCGATCAGGCCGCTCGCGGTGAGAGAGACGTCGCGGACCCATTCCGCATCGAGTCTCAACCGTGTCTGCCGGGCGAGCAGGTGGTTGAGCGGATCGCCCAGCTCCAGGTCGGGTCTGGCCTGGGAGCGCTGTCGATAGGTGGAGGAGGTGACGATCAGGCGGTGCATCGCCTTCATTCTCCAGCCCTGGGCGGCAAACTCCGTGGCCAGCCAGTCGAGCAACTCGGGGTGGCTGGGGGGCGAGCCCTGCGAACCGAAATCATTCTCGGTCTCGACCAGCCCGCGGCCAAAATACACCTGCCAGATGCGGTTGACCATCACCCGCGCGGTCAGGGGCTGGGCTGGGTCGAAGAGCCAGCGCGCAAGGTCGAGACGGTTCGGATTTTCGACCGCGAGCGGCGGCAGGATCTCCGGTGTGCCGGGAGTCACGGCCTCTCCCGGACGGGTGAAATCGCCCTTGATGAAGACCGTCGTCCGACGCGGTTCGGGCAGCTCGGACATGACCAGCGTGGTGACGGCCTTGCCCTCGCTGCGCTCAAGTGCGTTGAGCTTTTCGACCCGTTGGGTGAACTCCAGATCGTCGCGCACAAAATAGCCGTAGACCGAGCGGCGCTGCGCCAAGGTCTGCCCGGCCCAGGGAACCTCAAGCGCGGCGCGCATCGGGGCGCTGAGCTGGGCGTGAACCTCCGGGTGGAGGTTCGCGCGCCAGGCGGCAAATCCGCCGCCACGCGTGTCAAGAAACGCCGCCAGATCCGCGCGGGCCTCCTCGGACGCGGCCCTGACCGCCTCGCTGCCGCCCGTCTCGCCATCGAACGCGAGCGTGCCGCCCGGCGTGCTCTTGCCGTGTCCGTCGTCCACCGTGTTGTTAAAGAATGCATACAACCGGAAGTAGTCGCGCTGGGGCAGCGGATCGAACTTGTGATCGTGACACTGGGAACACGACACGGTCAGCCCAAGGAAGGCGCTGCCGAAGGTCGCCACGCGGTCCATCACGGACTCGATGCGAAACTGCTCGGGGTCGATGCCGCCCTCCTGGTTGATCTGGGTGTTGCGATTGAACCCCGTGGCCACCTGCTGGTCAATCGTGGCGGCGGGCAGGAGATCGCCGGCGAGCTGCTCGATGACAAACTGGTCGTAGGGAAGATCGCGGTTGAGCGCGGCGACCACCCAATCGCGATACTTCCAGATCTGCCGCGGCGCATCGACCGAATAACCATTGGAGTCGGCGTAACGGGCAACGTCGAGCCACGGGCGCGCCCAACGTTCACCGTGATGCGGGGACGCCAGCAGCCGATCAACCAGCCGTTCGTAGGCATCGGGGCGCCGGTCCCGCTCAAAGGCATCGACTTCGGCGGGAGTCGGCGGAAGCCCGGTGAGATCCAGGGAGACACGGCGAATCAGCGCAGAGCGCGGGGCCTCGGACGACGGCAGGATTCCGTCCGCCTTCGGGCGTGCAACGATGCGCGCGAGGCGTTGGCGGAGGTTGGGACGCGAAGGCTCGGTTGAAGCGACCACCTTCTCCTGCGCGAGTCGTGCGAGGATGAAGGCATCGATGGGATTCCTCACCGGTGCCGGCGGACGGGAGAGCACGGGCACAACCGGACTCTGCGGCGGGACATAGGCCCAGTGCCGGGCCCAGGGCGCACCCTCGGCAACCCAGCGCCGCAGCAGGTCTTTCTGGGCGGCGGTCAAGGTACGATTGGACTCCGGCGACGGCATGACCTCCTCGGAGTCATGGCTGTCGATGCGGGCGATGAGTTCGCTTTCGTCGGGTTTGCCCGGCACAATCGCCACCATCCCGGTTTTGCCGCCAGCAAACGCCATCTCGGACAAATCCAGACGGTAGCCAGACTTGCGCGACGAGGCGTCCGGGCCGTGACATTGATAGCAGTTGTCGGACAGGATCGGCTGGATCTCGCGTCTAAAATCGACCGGGATCGCGAACGCGGGCAATCCCAAGCCCACCGCGACGAGGAGGAGTTTCAGGGGGGAAACCCGGTGACAAGCGACCAGCATGGGCTCACCTCTAGCGGTCAAGAGGCGGGTGGCAAACGCGCTCACCGGTTTGGCGTTCGATTTTTGCCGTTAGCCCGAAAACCGACTGAAATTTCAGCGACGGACGTCATCCACCAGCGGGGACCGGCGCTTTCGCCGGGCTCGGCAGGGTGATACCGCTGAGCGCCGCGTAGAGTTTGATCACGGCACTGTCGTCTTCCTTGCCATGTCCGGCGCCGGCGGTCCCCAGATAAAGCTGGTGCGCCGCCGCGGCGAGCGGCAGCGGAAAATTCAGGTGACGTCCGGCGTCGAGCACGATGCCCAGGTCCTTGACGAACACGTTGACCGCCGACTTCGGGGTGTAGTCGCCGGCGAGGATATGGGGCACGCGGTTGGCAAACATCCAGCTCATGCCCGCCGAATTGCAGATCACTTCGTAAAGCTGCTCCGCGTCGGCGCCAGCGCGCATTCCAAGGGCCATCGCTTCGCAGGCGGCGGCGATGTGCACCCCGGCAAGGTGTTGGTTCACCATTTTAACGGTGGAACCGATCCCCGCACGATCACCCAGCCGATAGACCTTGCCCGCAACCGCGTCGAGCAAGCCGCCGACCGCGGCGAAGGCCTCGGGACGCGCAGACGCCATTACGGTCATCTCGCCGGCAGCGGCCTTGACTGCACCACCCGAGACGGGAGCATCGATTAACCAAAGCCCGAGCGCTTCCAGCCGCGCTTCCCACTGGGGCGGAAGCGCCGGATCCACCGTCGCCGAAGCCATCACCACCGACCCGGGCCGCAAATGGGCGGCGAGGCCTGACTCGCCAAACAGCACGTCCTCCGTTTGGGCGGAGTTGACCACCAGAACCTGGACCGCATCACAGGCCTGAGCCAGCTCGGCCACACTTCCGGCGATGCGGCCACCCGCGCTCGCCACCGCCGCGCAGGCGGCCGGGTTGAGGTCGAAGCCCCAGGTGGGCACGCCGCGTTTGATTGCCGTCAGGGCGGCACCGCGGCCCATCGAACCTAGTCCGATCACGCCGAGGGTGGTGGGTGGCTTCAGGCTCATGTGACAAAGGAGGCGAAAACGGTGAGAGTTATACGAGACAAACCAACCGGAGCAGATGAACCCGTCCATTCATCGTTTTGGATTTTCATCCTTCAGTTCGTTTTTTAGAGGCATCTATCTAGGTAATCGGCGAAATCCACCAAGGAAATATTTGGCACCAAGTGGCAAGAATCGGCACCATGATTGAGAGGAGTTGAGAGGAATGAATCCGCCGAACGTCGTATTCCGGTGACGGGCCCGCATTGCGGAACGGGAAGTTCTTGGGTGTGTCCCAGGGCACCGCGGACACGAGACCGCCGCGCCGCGCGATGGTTGAAAGTAAGGACAGACCCGAATGGCGCTAAGTTAGCGCGTAAAACTTTAGGGCACCTTGAATGTGCCCATTGCGGCTAAAAGAAAAAATCAGTTCGTCAGCCGGTGCAGCCACTAGCTGGGCGGCTGCTTGAAGTGCATCACGGCGAGCACCCAAATGTGATCGGGTTTGACCACGCAGACGACGGCATACGGGAACGGCCGCCGAAAGTGCCGCCTGGCGTGCGGTGGCCGATAGACGCGAAAAAGCCCGGGGCGGGCCTCGATCTCCGCGACGAGCGTGTTGATGTGGCGATAAAATCGCTGGCTGAGTTCGGGCGGATGGCCTGGCTCGGCATAGTGCTGGAGGCCGCGGATAAAATCGTTGTCCGCCTCCAGATGGAAAATCGCACGCATTACAGGCCCACGAGCTTGCGCGCCTTGGCCATGACCTCTTCGGCCGGGATTCCCTGTACTGCGCCACTTTCCAGTTCCGCGAGCCGGCGGTCGATTTCGCGACCCCAGGCTTCGTCCACCGCTGGATCGGGCTGGCTGAACACGTCCGTGAGCAGAAGGTCGATCAACTCAGCCGCCTGCTCGCGAGGCAGTTGGCGCGTCTCAGCGTAGATTTCTTTGAGGGTGAGTGCCATGCGAACAGTGTGGGCGAGGGCGAACGGGTTTCAACCCTCGCGTTCGCGGGGGTGGCACTTCGCATGGGTCTTCTTTAGATCGGCAATCGAGAGCTTTGCGCAGTGCCGCACGGTGTCGAGGTGCTCATGACCGAGCAACTCTTTGATGCGCCACAGGTTGGTCCCGCCGCGGATCAGTTCGGTCGTGCAGCTGCGGCGCTGGGTGTGCGGGGTGACCGTGACGGGCAGTCCGAGTGGATCGGCGTTTTGGTGCATGCGTTTGAGCAGGGTGTGGGAGCGCACCCGCTGGCCAGTCCGGGTCAGCCACAGAGCGCGTTCGTTCACGTATCGCGACGGGAACGGTCGCACTCCGCGCAGGTAACTGAGGTGCCGACGGTGGTCGGTGGCCACGCGGTGAATCTCTGGGCCATCGCCTACCTTGAACAGGGTGAGACCGACCTTCGTGCCCGTTCCCTGAGGAGCAAGGACCTCGACATCGTAGCCGACAAAAGGGCCTTTGAGGGCAGTGCCGGGGCCTTCGCGAACGCATGACGAAGGAGACTGAAAACGTCACCGCCGCGAGTTCCGCACAACTGCGGATCAATCCGCCGATGATGATGAACGAGGCCGAGGTCGCCGTGTTCATTGGGAACTGTCCTCGCTCGGTCCGCATTTTTACCCAACGCAGTCTGCTTCCCATGATCCGCCTTGGGCGCAGACGCCTCTTCCATCGGGACGCCGTGCTCGCCGCGCCGCGGACCTTGGAGGATGCGAACCCTTGGACAAACACTCGGGAGGCGACGAACGCGTCGGTGCCGACGGCAACGTCGGCCGCAGCCAAGAACGCAAGCACCAAGTACCAGCGGTTGCGTGCCGCTCGGCGCCAGCGCTAAGCCAACAACAGTTGCCTCGGAGTAGCTATTTGACGTCCACGCTTCAACACGCCTTCTCAACTGGAAGCGTTCATTCGTTTGTCTGGCAATTCTCGCAAAAGATATTCCGGAATGCGAAAAATAAGGCTTCGCGGGCGGAACCAACGAGAACTCTGGGAGTTAGGGGTGTCATTTGACGAGCTCAACAATCAAGTTGAGATCCTTTTGCTCCGGACGGGTTTCCAAACCCCTTAATTCCTCGTGACGTGACTCTCCGAAAGTCTCAATTCTAAAGTGACTATATCCTATATGTTGAGAAACTAGTAGCAAACTTTCCGCGGAGTAAAAGTGCTTGTGATGCCAAGTCTCGAAAGCCTCCTTGAAGCCAGTAAAAGCACCTACAAAGTCACTGGAACGATAATGGCGCTTTAGTACACCCGCTAACCCGGGAAACGAAAGTCGCAAAACACCGCCATGCTTCAAACATCTAAAGGCCTCACATAGAAATATTAATGATTCTGCTTGGTCCAAGTGCTCCAAGAAATCTTCCGCAAAACCAAACCCAAACGAGTCACTGAGAAATGGGTGGTTTCCCGCAAGTTCCGCTCGGAAGATTCGAACTTGTAGATGCTCTGGAACCAAATGCCATGGATAGTATGTTTTGAAGCCGTCTACATTCAACCACCCGTCGAGTACATTCATACCACATCCATATTGAATCTTTTGATAGTGATGGGGTTCGGTACTATCGGGGACCATAACTTGACAATTAGCGCGTGCATGTAGCTGTCAACAGAATCGATGACCCGAAGGCGGCGCTTTTTCGCGATGTCCGCCCCGATCGTCACAATCTTCTCCTCCAGATCAACGGCGCGCCAATCAAGCTGCCGAGTAACCCAATGGGTTACTCGGCGCACTGGCTGCGTGGGCGGACGCGGATCGCAAAACGAACTCTACCCGCGCTTACGCGCGATGAATTGCACCACCTCGGCCAAACCGGTGTGGAAACGGCCCTCGATGACCGGTCGGACCAACTCACGAGCCACGAGGTACTCGCCCTCGGCGAAGTCGCTCTGAAGCGCCGCGAGCGTCACGCACACCTGAGGGTCGCGCGGACCACCGGTGTTGCGAAGCACTTGTCCAGGCGTGTAGGCCTCCAGGAGAAAGACCCCGCCGGCCCGCAGACTCTGCCACACGCGTTGGTTGACGCGCCGCTGCAGCTCTCCGGGAAGGTGCGCGAAGATCGCAATCACCGAACCGTACCGATCAACTCCCGGATCGAAGGTCTCAAGGTCCGCAACCACCGTCTCGATCTGCACGCCTTTCGAACGGGCCAGTTCCTGGGCCTTGCGTAAACCGACTGACGAGCTGTCCACGCCAACCACCGGAAGGCCAAGCCCGGCCAGGAAAACGGAGTTCCTCCCCTGCCCTTCGGCCAGACTGAGCACCGGGCCGGTCAAGAGTCCGGCATGCTCGCGCAGGAAGTCGTTGGGGTCGGCACCGTAAGCGAAACCGTCCTCGGCATAACGTTGATCCCAGAGCGGAGGATGCGTGGACACGAACGTGAGATTGCCCATAGGGTCGGGAACAGGGCAATCACGAAGCCGCGACCAGGCGAGTCACCGACCGCGAGGCACGACCTGCCTGCTGAAAACGAGCAGCGAACTTTCGAGACACTCATAAAATGCACGTTGATGCACATCCATGCACGTCCACCGAATCTCAATCCTGCCGGATTGGTCCACCAACGAGCGAACCGTCCTTGATCGACGAGTGAGCTCGGAACAATATTATCGCACGTTCATGGACCAAAGCTCAGGCTACAGCCTCGTTTTCAAGCCCCGTTGATCCCGTGAATTCGCCTGCCATCCGCCTCGCCTGCCTGCTTGCCGTGAGTTGCTCGTTTTCGTCGGGCGCGCAACCCGCGTTGCTCTGGAGCGACAACTTCCTCCAAGACGCCGGCTCCGCCCCCGATCCTTCCAAGTGGGTTTACGACCTCGGTGGTGGAGGCTGGGGCAACAACGAGCTGCAAACCTACACCGACTCACGCGAAAACTCCTTTGTGATCGAGGATCCCGACGCCGCCGATGGCCGGGCCCTGGCGATTCGCGCGATCCGGACTCCATCGGGTGGTTACACCTCCGCCCGCCTGAAGACCCAAGGCCGCTACTCGGTCACCTACGGCCGGATCGAGGCCCGCATCAAGGTCACGCGCGGCCGCGGCATCTGGCCCGCCTTCTGGATGCTCGGCGACTCGATCACGTCGGTGGGTTGGCCCGCCTGCGGCGAAATCGACATCATGGAGCATCTGGGCCACGACCCCGGTCGCGTCTACGGAACCCTTCACGGTCCCGGCTATTCCGGCGGCTCCGGCCTGAGCTCCTCGACCACCCTGCCCAATGGCGCATCATTGAGTGACAACTACCATGTCTTCGCCGTCGACTGGACCCCGACCGGATTCGTCTGGTCGCTCGATGGCGTCCCGTACTCCACGCGCAAATCGACCGAGATTCCCACCGGAACGCGCTGGGTCTTCGACAGCCCCGAGTTCATGATCCTCAATCTCGCCGTGGGAGGCAACTGGCCGGGCAATCCCGACGCCAGCACCGTCTTTCCACAAACGCTTCTGGTCGACCACGTGCGCGTCTATGGACTTGCACCGGAGGCCCCCGCCACCTTGGCCGAGTACTCGATGCAGTCCTGCCGGGTGGAACTGTCCTCTCCCAAATCGTCGGATACATTCGGGCAGGCGATCACCAGCTACCGTCTCGAACCTGCAGCCGACCCCGGTTTCACCCCATCCGTCGACAGCCGCGACCTCAGCGCTGCCAACGCTCGTTCAGCAAAGGAAGAGCGGGGAACGGCGCGTGGGGTTCATTCTGATACCAATAGGCGGTCGAGGCGACGTCATCGGTCAGGGGTTGATAGATGTGCCCCGGCCACCAGCCCAGGGTCTGCACGGTCACGCGCAGGTCCTCCGCAAACCCGATGCTGTCAAACACATGCCAGCGGTAGAGTCCGAAATAACGCGGACCGTCGGAGCTTCCCGTGTGGGCCAGCGGCATGCCATGAAAGGGCGCGTTGAACGCCTGTTCCACCGGATCCTTCTTCGGATCCTTGAAGAACCCCCACGCGCCACCAAAATAGTCCTCGGTGCCATTGTCGCAGATCGTCGGGAACTCACCGTCGCCATCGAGGTAGAATTTGACCTCCCCCTCCCCCCACCACCCGCGCGACAACGCGGTCCAGGCCAGGTAGGTGCCGACATACAGCCCGCGCCCGCGCACGCCATCGAGGATCGTATGCTCCGGGTGCTCGCGTTTGGTCAAGCTGCGCCGCCATTGGACATGAAAGTAACCCGCTTCGGCCGGAATCTCGTGCAGCTTGTAGAGCACCTTGAAAGCGACAATGCGCACGTCGACCTTGCCTTCGTTGCTCAAGGTGATGCGCGCGTGCTGACGGAAGGGCATCTGCCAATGGCAGGTACACCCACGGTGGGGAGCGACGACCACCGGGATCGACGTCACCTGATGCGGTTGCGTGTCGAAGCCCATGGCAAAGAAGTCGCCCAACGGCACCTCCACCGAGGGGGTCTCCTCACGATCCCAATACATCCGCAGGACCAGGGTCCGGTACTCGTCCGCGCTCGCCGTGATCCAGAACTGGTTGATGCAACCGGGCCCGGCGATGTCGGCCAAGGTCGCGGTCTCACCCGACTTCACACTGATGAAGGGCCGCACCTTCCAACCCCGTCCGAGATGCATCGCCTGGGCGCTGTGCGCCAGAAACGGGTCCTGCGGATTCGGATCCCACTTCGCCGCGCCACCCTTCTCCCCGGTCGGATTCTCCGCGTTGATCATGCGCGTGACCGCGCCGGTTTGAAAGGGCAGTTGACCGAGAAGCGACTGCATCGAAACAGGTGTCATGGATAAAGGGGGTGGAACCATAACGGGGACGGAACCATGCGTGGAGCAAACTCCATCTAAAGACGAGTCCATCTCCACCTGACCGTGGCCTGTTTTCGATCACGAACCGTTTCGTCCCGCTGGCCCTGGCCCTGTTGGCCCCTTTCATCGTCAACAGCATCGCGTTCGATGCCGAGCACGCCCTTCGCTTTGTCCGAGAACGTGTCCGGCATGCCTTGGTTGCGCGCAATCGCGGCAATCAGGTCGCGGTTTCCATCGGGTAACCAGAGGCGGCGCCACCTCGCGGTGGTTGGAGACCCACGCAGGGTGGGCGTTTATCCCAAGACCCGTGTGCAACGTCTGATTGGGGTGGAAACCACCGCGACCGCTCCACGAACCCCGGGGGTTGCGGCTTCGAGTTGGCAATTCTCAGCAAAGACAGAAACCAGCCAACAAGGTGCCTCCACCCCCGGGGTTCGTTCCGCTGCAGTGCCGGTGCGCGACGACCCCTGAACCGCGAGGGTCGTTACGCGTGCAAAGGAAACGCAGCGATTTCCCCAGGCTCACCTCACCTCCGCGCGCTTGGGGCGAGGCTGACGAAACACCTTGTTGTCGAGTGCCCGTCACTACGGTGGCTCGGCACCCCAAACA
>Ga0163144_10005126_pt1 | contig 29220 bp, 29 predicted proteins | sample OliLak19BULKMAT1_FD_123175 | JGI IMG/M metagenome (GOLD analysis project Ga0163144, IMG submission 123175) | Freshwater microbial mat bacterial communities from Lake Vanda, McMurdo Dry Valleys, Antarctica - Oligotrophic Lake LV.19.BULKMAT1 | ecosystem: Environmental > Aquatic > Freshwater >...
AAATCCCGCGCTTCGGCATGGGCCGGATGGTTGTCGCGCCTGCTTGTCCGGTCCGGTGCAAGTGCGAACCTGATTTCGGTTTTCAGCGTGATCTTTTCCCTGGCTGCGGGTTGCGTTCTCGCGTTTGTTGGCACCGGACGGCTGCCCCATCCATGGTTGCTCGCTGCGGCCCTGCTCATCCAGATGCGTCTGGTCTGCAACCTGATGGACGGGATGGTGGCGATCGAGGGCGGTAAGAAGAGCGCGACAGGGGATCTTTTCAATGAGGTGCCGGACCGGATCGCGGATGTGGCGATCCTCGCAGGCTTCGGGCTGTGCGCCGTTTGCCAGCCCTGGGGGATTCATCTCGGTTGGCTTGCAGCATCGCTGGCGGTGATGACCGCCTACATCCGGATGCAGGGGGCGGTGCTGACGGGCAAACACGATTTCAGGGGGCCGATGGCAAAGCCGCAGCGGATGGCGCTGGTGACTGTGATTTGCATTGTCGGGGCGTTTCTCCCGGATGCCTTCGATTGGTTTTTCTGGGCACTCGTTGTGATGGCAGCCGGGGAAGTCATTACGGTATGGAGGAGGCTTCGCGGGATCGCCGCAATTTTGAAAGGAAAAGCATGACGGCGGATCTCCTGGCAATGTTGGTGCGTTTCGCGACCGGGGTGAGCGTCGGCAAGGTGGAGGGATGGACGGGGAAGCCGTGTGTGTTTTTCGCGAACCACTCGAGCAACCTGGATGCGCTGGTGATATGGTCGGCCTTGCCAAGGGAAATCCGCATCCAGACATCGCCCGTTGCGGCGCAGGATTACTGGACGAAGAACTGGCTGCGCCGCTGGATTTCCGGGAAAGTCTTCAACGCGGTCCTGCTGAACCGCAAGGGCAGGCCGGAGGATAGATCCCATCCCCTGCAAGCGGTCTTCGATATGCTTGGGAAAGGCCGCTCCATCATCATTTTCCCGGAAGGGACGCGCAGCCAGGAGGGGGATTTGCTGAAATTCAAACCCGGCATCTTCCATCTCAAGGAGAGGTATCCCGATTGTGCGATGATCCCGATCAGCCTCCAAAACCTGAACCGCATCCTGCCGAAGGGGCAGAGCTTGCCCGTGCCATTGATCGGGAGGATCACGGTGCATCCGCAGCTCGGGGAGGTGGAGGATGAGAGCCGGGAGGACTTTCTGGCGAGGGCAAGGGCTGCCGTGGCTTCCGGACTTCAAAAGATAAAATGCGATGAGGACTGAAATGATCTGGATGATGGCCGGTGTGCTTGCCGTCCTGCTGGTGGCGAGCATCGCCGGGCTGGTGATGGCGCGGCGTGCCACGCCGGAAAAGAAGGCGGGGGTGGCGAACTACAATGCCCGCACGAAATCGTGGTGGGTGATGGTCGGCGTGTTCGCCGTTACCCTGTATCTCGGCCATTGGACGACGGTCGTTCTGTTCTGCCTGATCTCCTTCCTTGCACTGCGGGAATTCATCACCCTGAATGAGACCAAGGGCTGCGACCACAAGGTGCTTTTCTGGTGCTTCTTCGTAATACTACCGATCCAGTATTTCCTGGTGGGCATACGCTGGTATGGCCTCGCGAGCATTTTCATCCCTGTCTATGGCTTCATCTTCATCCCGATCCGAAAGGTGCTGACCGGGGAGACCAAGGACTTCCTCTCGACCACGGCGAAAATCCAGTGGGGCATGCTGACCTGTGTCTATTTCGTGAGCCACATGCCCATGATCATGACCCTGCCGATCAAGGGCTGGGAAGGGGGCAACGGGGCGCTGCTGTTCTTTTTCGTCGCGACGGTGCAGGCCAGCGATGTGTTCCAGTATGTGTGGGGGAAATTGATAGGGAAACACCGCATCGCTCCGAAACTGAGCCCGAACAAGACGGTCGAGGGCACGGTCGGGGGGATACTGACCACGGTGCTGCTCGCGGTGGGGATGAGCTTCGCAACCCCGTTCAATCCCTGGCAAGGGGCGATGATGGCGCTGGTGGTCTGCCTTGCGGGATTCTTCGGCGGGCTGGTGATGTCCGCGATCAAACGCGACCTCGGCGCGAAGGATTGGGGCAACGCCATCGCCGGTCACGGCGGGGTGATGGACCGGATCGACTCGCTGTGCTTCGCCGCACCGATTTTCTTCCACCTCACCGGGTTCTATTTTGGAACGGGAATTGATCCGAGCCCGCCGGATTGGATTTTCCATGCCTTCGGAAAATGATCGCCGAGACGAGACCGATGACGGACAGCCCGATAATCCCCCAGTCACCGATCAGGGCGTAGAGGGAAAAGGATGGTTTGAGGGGGATTTTCAGCTCGGTGAGCAGGCTTCCCCGGATGAATGTGCTGCCGTTTCCGTCCGTGAGGATCTGCGGTTCCCCTGTGTTCGGATTCGCGGTGGAGCCGATGGTGTCGATGGCGGCGCTGACGCCCGTGTTCGCGCAGCGGAGCATGGGGCGGCGTAGCTCGATGGCGCGGAAGCGGGCGTTGGCGAAGTGTTGGGCGGCGGCGGGGGATTCCTTGAACCAGCCGTCGTTGGTGAGGTTCACGATGATCTGCGGGTTGTCGCGGACGAATTTCCTGGTGAGGGCGGGTACCGTGTCCTCGAAGCACACCGAGGGGATGATCTGAACTTCCTTTCCACGCAGCATCACCGTTAGGGGGTCGAGCGATGGCCCTGATGTGAAGGAGCCGTTGTATTCGGCTCCGGATTGCTGTTCGTAGATCTTTTTCAGGAGCGGGATGGAGTCCACAAACGGGATGGTTTCGCCGAAGGTGACGAGGTGATGTTTCCGGAACGTCTGGAGATCGTCATCCGCGCTCTGGAATACAATGGAATTATAGATGCGTGGGTCCTCCTTTTGGTAAAGCCCGTCCTCGCGGACTTCGCCCTCGATCTCCACAGCCCCGTAGATGAGATCGAACCGACCGCCCTCACGGATCCGCCCTATTGTATCCATGTTTTCCCTCCATGTGCCCCACTCGCCGTCATCGGCGCGGATTATGCGGCCGGTCAGCGCGGTTTCCGGCCAGAGAACCCAATCGGGGCTGCGGAGCCGGATGCCGCCTTCTTCGCCTTTGCTGATCGCCGCCTGGAGTTTTTCCTCGTCTTCCGCCTGGATCTCCTGCAATCCGCCGATGGTCTCATCCTCGTATGCCATGTGGACTTTCTCCGCAGGCCAGAGAACCTGGCTGGCATCCTGTGGGATGTTGATCTGGACGAGAAGCGCTTTCAGGGGGATGGATTCCCTGCCACCTTCCGTGGCAATGCGGACGATGCCGTAGGCGAGGAGCAAACCCACCGCCAGGGCTGTCACCGCGAAGTCCCAGCGCGGGCGGCGGATGCCATCGGTGGCCGTGCTTTTCAACCGGTGTCCGACCTGGACGAGCACGGATTGGAAAAACACGAGCATGAGCGAGAGCCCCGTCACGCCAAGAAGATCAGCAGCCTGGGAAATGGCGAGGGTGTCATGGAAGGCGACCCCAAGGCCGTTCCATCCGAAACCGATGTAGGGCATCGTGCCGCGAAGCCATTCGAGCCCGGCCCAAACCGAAGCATGGGCGAAGGCGGTGAAAAGGCATCGGAGAGGGCTTTCGGAAACTGCTCCCGTCCGGTGCCATGGATTTCCGATGGAGGCGGCGAACGCTCCGAAAAATCCCCAGTATAAGGACAGGTACAGGGGCAGCGCGATGGCTCCCCCGAGGGTCACCTCGGCCAGCCAGGAAAGCTCGGTGCCGAAACTTACCGCCCCGGCGAGAAAGCCGATTAGGAAACCCTTTTTCGCCCGGTGTTTCCCATCCAGCGACCAGAGTGCGATCAGCAGGGGGATGAGGCAGAACCATGCGAGGCCGGCGTAAGAGTAGGGCGGGAAAAGCACGGCCACCATCAGGCCGGTGGCGATGATGGCGAGAAGTCTCAGGATAAAAGCACGGCCGGGCATGGGTCACAGTTTGGCTGGATTCCTGCCGAGAGCGAGGAGAAGAGTGAGGACGCGACAGGCTTTTTCGAAATTGGATTTCCATGGGCGTGCGGGGCGGATAACAGGCCAACCATTTTGCGATGCGAGTTCTTCGAGTGCGGTTTCCGGGTTCACGACGGTGGCCGAGTTACAAATCGCAAGCATCGGGAGATCGGCGGTGCTGTCCGTGTAGCCATGCGAGTTCACGAGTTTCCCGGAGGTGAAATACGATGGCGGTAGTAGTTCATGCAGCCGGACGACCTTGTTTGCCCCCTTGTGATTTGTCAGATCGGGGAAGAGGCGGGTGTTTTCGAGAACGGTGCCGAGGGAGATATCGAATCCCAGCAGCCTGCCGACCTCCGCCGCGTAGCATTCCGGGCTGGCGGAGCTGAGGATGGTGAGGTGGCCGGCTTCGCGGTGTTTCGCGAGTTCGGCTTTCAGTTCAGCGTAAATGCTGGGCTGTAGTTTTTCGGCGAATTCTCGGGATAGCTCCGCGAGGCGTTCCGGTGGCATGTTCCAGAGGAAGCAGTGGAAGACACGCTTCATGTTCTCCGTGCCGAGCAGTTTCGCGAAGGGGAGGAATGCGAGGAAAAGTGGGATAGAGAAAGACCTGGCTGGCTCCGCTCGGAGAACGTGGTTGCGGAAGAGTAGCTGGCAGTCCCAGGCCAGCAGGGTGCCGTCCATGTCGAATAGGGCGATGCCGGGTGGTGGAGATTCCGGCAGTGGCATGATGTCTGGGTGGCGACTGAAAGTCACCACTACACGTAATGCAATGCCTTCGCGCGCTCGTTGATCGCCGCGTCGTTGTCGATGAGTTCCTGGATGGGGTCCCAGCGGCCGGAGACGAGCGCCTCGCGGGCGGACTCGGGCATTTTCACTGAGAATTCCAGGTCGCAGCAGGTGCTGACCTTGAGGTTCTCCACGTCGATGGTGATCACTGTTTCCGGATTTGCCTCGATGGCGGCGCGGAGCTTGGCAATGTCCGCTGCGGTTGCCATCACGCATGGCATGGCGAGCGTGGTGGAGTTTCCGTAGAAAATTTCCGCAAAGGACTCGGCGATGACTGCGTTGAATCCGTATTTGCGCAGCGACTGCGGGGCGTGCTCGCGGGACGATCCGCAGCCGAAATTCACCCCGGCGATGAGGATGGAGGCGTCCTTGAAGCGCTCGTCGTTGAGCGGATGCTTGGTTTTGTCGCCGGTTTCGGAATCGAAGCGGACATCGTAGAACGCGAATTCGCCGAGGCCGTCGAAGGTGACGCATTTCATGAAACGCGCCGGGATGATGCGGTCGGTATCGATGTCCGCGCCGGGGATGAATACGCCGGTGCCGGAGACTTGCTTGACTGGTTCGAGGGCCATGATGATTGAATTTTTTAATTCTATTTTTGATTAAACGGTGGATGTTAGATCCCTGATGATTTTCTTAGCGAGGAGTTCATTGATTTCCCTGTGGCGGGGAACAGGTTGGGATTTGCCGGTCGATGGGTTGTGGTAAATGTCGTGTTTGGCTCCGTGCCGCAGTAGATCGCAACCTGCTGATTTGAGTTTTTTACGAGATCTTGGTGCTTCATCCACGGATTTTATCAAACGATCGAGCAATGTATACGGGCGCGACTTTTTCTGGCGCTAGCCATCATGCCACTTCGAGTTCTTCCTGATGCCTGATCCCGGGGATGTTCTCTTCGGTGAACATGCGGTGAAGATCGCGGAGATGTTCGCGAAGATCTTCCAGTGTCTCGCCCTGCGTCCAGTGATCCTGATAGTCATTGAGGAAGCCGAGAAACTTCCCGTCTTTTTCCTGCCAGTAAGTGATCTGCGCTTTCATGGTGGAAGGAGTTTACGCCACGGCGGAGGTTTGCGCGAGATCGAAAAGATCGCGGGCGTCGGTGATGTGGCCCTTGATTGCGGCGGCGGCTACCATGACCGGGGACATCAGGATGGTGCGGCCGGTGGGGGAGCCTTGGCGGCCTTTGAAATTGCGGTTCGAGGAGGAGGCGCAGAGCTGGTCGCCGATGAGCTTGTCGGGGTTCATGGCAAGGCACATGGAGCAGCCTGCGGCGCGCCATTCGAAGCCCGCCGCGCGGAAAATTTCCGGGATGCCTTCCTGCTCACACTGGATCGCGACGATCTGGGAGCCGGGGACGGCGATCGCCTGAACGCCCGCCGCGACCTTGTGGCCCTTGATGTATTTCGCGACTTCGCGGAAATCGGAGATACGCCCGTTGGTGCAGGAGCCGATGAACGCGACATCGATCTTGACGCCCTGGATCGGGGCGCCGGCGGGGAGTTTCATGTAGGCGAGTGCTTCCTCGATGCTGGCCTTTTCCTCGGGGGTTTTCGCGGTGAGCGGGTCGGGGATGTTTTCCGTGATGGAGATGCCTGCGTCCGGGGAAATGCCCCAGGTGACGGTCGGGCTGATGTCTGCTGCGTCGATTTTCACGATGTCGTCGAAGTGTGCGTCGGCATCGGAGGCGAAGGACAGCCAGCGGGCGGCGGTTTCTTCGAAATTGTTGTTGTCCACGTAGGGACGGCCCTGGAGGTAGGCGACGGTCTTCGCATCCGGATTGACATAACCGCAGCGTGCGCCGCCTTCGATGGACATGTTGCAGACAGTCATGCGCTCTTCCATGGACATGCGCTCGAAGACATCGCCCGCGTATTCGTAGGCGTAGCCGATGCCGCCGTTGGCACCGAGCAGTCGGATGATGTGTAGGATGACATCCTTCGCGTAAACGCCGGGGCGGAGGTCGCCGTTGACCTCGATGCGGCGGACTTTCATTTCCTGGAGCGCGATGGTCTGGGTCGCCAGAACGTCGCGCACCTGGCTGGTGCCGATCCCGAACGCGATGGCTCCGAAGGCCCCGTGGGTCGCGGTGTGTGAATCGCCACAGGCAATGGTCGTGCCCGGCTGGGTGATGCCCTGCTCGGGGCCGACGACGTGGACGATGCCCTGCTTGCCGGACTTGAGGTCGAAATAGGTGACGCCGAAATCATCGCAGTTTTTCCGGATCGCATCGATCATCTCCGCCGCCAGCGGATCGGCGGGCTGGTCTTGGTTGATGGTCGGTACGATGTGGTCGATGGTCGCGAAGGTGCGCTGCGGGAATTTCACCTTCAGCCCCAGGTCGCGGAGCATCCCGAAAGCCTGCGGGGAGGTGACCTCGTGGATGAGGTGGGTGCCGATGAACAGTTGTGTTCGGCCGTCGCCGAGAGTCCCGACGCAGTGCGAATCCCAGACCTTTTGAAACAGACTTTTTCCCATGGATTTGATCCGCCGTGGTTCGCGGCGGGGCGGGAATGTGGAGAGGGGGCGGGGAAACTTCAACTCTCAAAACTCAAATTTCAATGGAGAGAGCAGAAGCCAGAGACCATAAGCCATAAGCCATAAGCCAGATGCCAGATGCCAGATGCCAGATGCCAGATGCCAGATGCCAGATGCCAGATGCCAGATGCCAGATGCCAGATGCCAGATGCCAGATGCCAGATGCCAGATGCCAGATGCCAGCCACAATGATCCGATCCGCGTTTATCCGCGTCCATCCGTGATTCCTCTTCTCCCAGTAGCCTGCTAACCCGATTTTTGAGATTTGAATTTTGAAGTTTGGATTTTGTCGCTAGACCTCTCCCGTGGCCGCAAAACCGAAAAATCCCCCCGCGAATTCCAATTTCCACGTGGTCGTGGGAACGGATGACGGGTTGGTGCGTGAGGAAGCGCTTTCACTCTACAACCATCTCACCGGCGGGAACGACGATGGTTTCACCCATGAGACGATCGACGGCAACGCAGATAATTCCGAGGGAGCCTACCAGCTTTGCTCCGCGGCGATCCAGTCGCTGCTGACCATGCCGATGTTCGGCGGCGACAAGGTGGTGTGGCTGCGGAACGTGAATTTCCTTGGGGACGACATCACCGGCCGCGCCCAGCGCACTGAGGCGGGGGTCGAGGCTTTGCGGGCGGTATTGGAAAAGGGGCTGCCGGATGGGATCAAATTCATCCTCTCCGCCGACAAGGTGGACAAGCGGCGGGCGTTCTGGAAATTCCTGGAGAAGAACGCGAGCGTCCGGACTTTCGACAAGATCGATATCAGCCGCGATGGCTGGCAGGACGAGGTCGGCAGGTTGGTCGAGGTTCGCGCCAAGGAGCTGGGGCTGGATTTCGAACACGATGCGCTGGAGCTGTTCATCATGCTCGCCGGGGAGCAGACCAAGCAGATCGCGAACGAGCTGGAGAAGATCGACCTCTACCTCGGCCTGGAACGCCGCACCGTCACCGAGGAGGATGTCCGCGCGCTCGTCCCGCTCAGCCGCGCGGCGGTGATTTTCGAGACGGGAAAAGCGATCCAGATGGGCAACGTCGCCCGCGCCATCCAGCTCATCGACGAACAGCTTGCGGCCGAGGAATCCGCGATCGGGATCATGCGCGCCTCGATCATCAACGTCGTCCGTAACCTCTACATGGCGAAGCTGATCCTTGAGAAATTCAAACCCAACGCCGGGAGCTATGGAGCGTTCGCCGGAGCCCTCAACAAGCTGCCCGCCGCAGACCGCGCCTGGCTGCCGCAGAAAAAGGACGGCTCCGGCGTGAACGTCTTCCCGATTTTTCTCGCCGTGCCGAACGCGAAAAACTTCGACCTCGACGGCCTCCAGCATGTCATGGAGCAGACCCAGAAAGCGGATCAGTTGCTGGTGACGACTGGGCTGGATCACCGGGTGGTGCTGCACAGGCTGATCGCGGAGATCGCGGCGGCTAGGAAGGGGAAGAGGTAACCGCGAATGAACGATAATTTTCGCGAATGAAGACGGAGGGGAAATCGGCGTAGGTGACGGCTGGAAAGGTGCGCCGCAGGACTGCTGGGATTCATATTCCCAGCTCACGGGGTAAGCATCGGTGATCGGAATGAAGGGTGACAACCTCCCGTTCCGCTTGTGAGACATTCACCCCAAAAGCTGCGGATGAGAACCGCAGCAGTCAAAAGCCCGCTGCGCAAGAATCAGCACTCCACCACATTCACGGCCAGCCCCCCGCGCGAGGTTTCCTTGTATTTCGTTTTCATATCGCGGCCGGTTTCCTTCATCGTTCGGATGACCTTGTCGAGTGAGACGAAATGGGTGCCCTTGCTGTTGAGGGCGAGGCGGGAGGCGTTGATCGCTTTTACGCTGCCCATGGCATTGCGCTCGATGCATGGGATCTGTACGAGACCGCCGATGGGGTCGCAGGTCAGGCCGAGGTTGTGTTCCATCCCGATCTCTGCGGCGCACTCGATCTGTTGCGGTGTTCCTCCGAGGAATTCCGTCAGCGCGCCCGCCGCCATTGAGCAGGCGACGCCGACCTCGCCCTGGCAGCCGACATCGGCTCCGGAGATCGAGGCGTTTTTCTTGTAGAGCGTGGCGATCGCCCCGGCTGTTAGGAGAAAGCGGTGGACGCCATCCGGGTGGGGGGATTTCCGGAAACGGACAGCGTATTCCAAGACGGCGGGGATGATGCCCGCCGCGCCATTTGTCGGTGCGGTGACAACCCTGCCGCCTGCGGCGTTCTCCTCGTTGACGGCGAGCGCGAAGAGGTTCACCCAATCGAGCACCGCCAGCGGATCGCCGGATGATTCCTGTTCCACACTCAGCAGGTGCCGGTGCAGGTCCTTGGCGCGGCGCGTTACTTTCAAGCCGCCGGGGAGGATTCCGCTGGTGGAAATGCCGCGCTTGATGCAACCGCGCATCGCAGCCCAGATCGCATCGAGCCGGGCGCGGGTTTCCGCCTCGGGGCGGTAGGCGGTCTCGTTGGCGAGGATCAGGTCGGCGATGGAGAGCTTGGTTTTTTGGCAGTGTTCTAGCAGATCCTTCGCGCTTTCGAACGGATACGGCACATCCACAAAAACGCCTGCCGAGCCATCACCCCAATCCTTTTCGCTGACGATGAAACCGCCGCCCAGCGAATAGATTACGTCCTCGGCGATGATTGCGCCCGCCCCGTCGAACGCGGTGAACTGCATGCCGTTGGGATGGCGTGGCAGCGCCTTCATGCGGGCGAAATCCAGATCCCTGGACTCGATGAATTCGATTTCATTTCCACCGGGCAAACGGATGGAATTCGAGCTCCGGACTTTTTCTAACAGTAAAGGCATCGCATCCACATCGACCGTTTCCGGATACTCCCCGCAGAAGCCGAGGATCAGCGCGCCGTCCGTACCGTGGCCTTTTCCCGTCGCCGCGAGAGATCCGTATAACTTGCAATGGACACGCGCCACCGGTTTCCCCTCCAGCGATTTCGCAAAGCCAGCGGCGGCACGCATCGGCCCGACCGTATGCGACGACGACGGCCCGATCCCGATGGAGAAGAAATCCAGGATGGAGAAACTCCCGTTCGGGCTGTGCTTTTGTTCGGGGGTGCGGGTCATGGGTGGGATCACTGATCAGTCACGGCATCCTGCCTTTCCAGTAGTCCGGGTGACGCTTCGCATGGGCGAGCGCCACGACGAGAATCAGTTCCTCCCTCACCACGTAGGCGATGTAGTAGGGGAATCCCGGCAGATTGACTCTGCGCCATCCGCCCGTCCGCTCCCGCCAAAGCAAGGGAAACTGCACGATCGCCGCACACGAGCTTTCGACTTCGGTTCTGAAACGGACTCCCAGGCCTTCCACCTTGGCCTCGTAATCACCCGTGATGCATTGGATCTCTGCCGAAGCCTCGGGGAGGAACTCGAGAACCGTGTTCATTTCCCTGGAGCGATCTCGCGGAGCTTACGGAACACCTCGGATGCGGGTATGCTTTTTCCTTCGCCGTTGTCATAACGGGAAATCCTCTCGCGGATTTCGGCATCCCAGGCGGCACTGGGGTTGGGCGCGTCCTCGGATTCCACACTTTCAATCAAGGCGCAGGCAAGCTGGAGGCGCTTGTCAGGAGACAGAGCCATGGCTTCCTTGGAGAGGGTGGTTGCCGTCATAATGGTTCCTTTACGGTAGCGGGAAATCCGGCGCTGTCGAGTCTAGTGGTGGGCAGTTGCAGGCATTGATTCGCCGTGTGAATTGAAGACGGCCCGATCCCGATGGAGAAGAAATCAAGGATGGAGAAACTCCCGTTCGGCTGTGCTTTTGTTCGGGGGTGCGGGTCATGTGGAATGTGGGAGGCAATCAATAAACGTCCCTGCGGTGGCCGACCTTGACTACTACAATGATGAGTTCGCCGTCCTCGATCTGGTAGAGGATGCGGTAATCGCCCTGCCGGATCCGGTATTTTTCCTGGCCGGAGAGTTTCTTGCTGCCGGGCGGTCGGGGATCGGAGGCGAGGGAACGGATCTTTATGATGATCCTTTTGCGATCTTTCAGGGCGATCTTGTCGATCTCCTTGGAGGCGGACCGTTTGATCGTGATCCTATAGCTTGCCATCTTTTTTGAGCGTGGAAACGAATGCCTCGAAGTCGATGGTCGGCTCTGCGGCCCTTTCCCTGAATGCTTCGAGATCCTCCGCATCCTCCAGCAGCGCGGAACGGACGGCGTCATTCACCAACTCGGAAACCGGGGTGGAGATTTCCGCCGATTTCATCTTCAGCGCCTTGTGGAGGTCGTCGTCGAAATACACCGTGGCTCGTTTCATGGAATCACTATGACGTTATGACGTTATGGTGTCAAGGGTTCCCTAGCCCCGGAGGGGCATCCAGAACGTAGCCGGGGGTGAAGCGCAGCGGGAACCCCCGGATCAATGATGGCAAAGGCATTGCGCCCCGGAGGGTCGCCTGAGGCTCGGCTCACCATAGAAACCTCTCGTCATATTCCACCCCGCACTTTTTTAGCAGCGCGACATATTCTTCCTGGAAAGGCATCGTGCGATGATGCTCCTCCTGGGTGAGGACGTAGCGCCTCACTTTTTCCAAGCCCGAGGCGCTTACGGTGAAAATCCCGTATCCGTCCTGCCATGCGAAGGCGCTTTGGCTGATCTCCCGTTTGATCCATTTCGAGGATTCGGTTTTCACGATGCGGATGAGGTCGGGGATGCTGTGGGTGGTTTTCAATCCGACGAGCAGATGAACGTGATCCGCGACGCCACCCACCGCGTAGGCGGTGGCTTCATTCCCACGGAGGATGCCGCCGATGTAGGCGTGGAGCTTGGGTTGGAAGTCTTTTGGAAACCATTTTTCGCGGTCTTTGGTGGAATAGACGATGTGGTAGATGAGGGAGCTGTGCGTGGAAGGCATGGTCGGGATCGGGCGGTTTGGGGTGTTCGGCTGCGGCGGGGCGCTGGGAGGCAACGAGCTGTATCCTTGCCGATTTTATTGGTGATTATCTACCGGGGGTTTCGCTGCGCTGCACCCCCGGCTACGTTCGGGACGCCCCGCTGGGGCTGGAGATGAGTGTGATGCCGATCAGGTTGTAATGGAAAGTAGATCCTGTCAGTTCTTGAGTCCCGGTAGGGACGGCCCGAGAGTAGCCGGGGGTGGAGTGAAACGGAACCCCCGGATCAATAGATGACGGCATTGCGCCCCGGAGGGTCGCTTGAGGTGCGGTTATCCGGGTCGTTGTGGTGTGCGGCTGCGGCGGGGCGTTGGGAGGGAAGGGCTTGTTTGCTTGCCGGATATTCCATGGGGGATTTTCCGGGGGTTTCGTTTCAATGCACCCCCGGCTACGCTCGGGACGCCCCGCTGGGGCTGAAGAATCGCTCACGCCTTCGTCTGGCCGTTGCCCCGGACGCGGTATTGGTAGCTGGTCAACTCGCGGAGGCCCATGGGGCCGCGGGCGTGGAGCTTGTCGGTGGAAATGCCGATCTCGGCGCCGAAGCCGAATTCGCCGCCATCGCAGAAGCGGGTGGAGACGTTGTGGAAGACGCAGGCGGAATCGATGGCGTGGAGGAATTTCTCCGCTTCGGCTTCGTCGGTGGTGACGATGCAGTCGGTGTGGTGGGAGCCGTAGGTGTTGATGTGGGAGATGGCTGCGCCGATGTCCCCGACGATTTTGATGGAGAGGATTTTCTCCAGATACTCGGTGGACCAATCCTCCTCGGTTGCGGGGATGAGATTGGGGAGGATGGCGCGGGAGGCTTCACAGCCGCGCAGCTCTACGTCTTTTGCGCGAAGTGCGGCGGCGACTTTTGGGAGAAACTCGGCGGCGACGGATTGCTGGATGAGGAGGGTTTCGAGGGCGTTGCAGACGCCGGGTTTTTGGGTCTTGGAATCGACGGTGAGGGCGATGGCCATTTCCTGATCCGCTTTCTCGGAAACGTAGAGGTGGCAGATGCCGTCGTAGTGCTTGATGACGGGCATGCGGGCGAGGGAAACGACGGTTTCGATCAGGCCTTTCCCGCCACGCGGGATGATGAGGTCCAGCCACTTGTCCATGCCGGCCAGGGCGGCGACGCTCTGGCGGTCCGTAAACGGGACGAGCTGGATGGAATGCTCGGGGAGGCCTGCTTTTTTCCCACCCGCATCGAGTGCGGCGGCGATGGCTCGGTTTGAGTGGATGGCTTCGCTGCCGCCACGGAGGATGGTGGCGTTGCCGGTCTTGAAGCAGAGGGCGGCGGCGTCTGCGGTGACGTTGGGGCGGCTTTCGTAAATGATGCCGATGGTGCCGATGGGGACGCGGACCTGCTCGATGCGGATGCCGTTGGGTCTATCCCAATCATCGAGCACCTGCCCGACGGGATCGGGGAGGGTGGCGACGTGCTCAAGCGCGGCGGCGACGGCTTCGAGGCGTGCGTCATCGAGCCGGAGGCGGTCGAGCATGGCAGCGGATAGGCCTTTCGATTCACCGGCGGCGATGTCCTTGTGGTTTTCGGAAAGGATTTCCGCAGAGGCGTCGCGGAGTCCCTGCGCCATCGCGCGGAGGATGGCGTTCTTTTTTTCCGTGGTGAGCTGGGAAAGCGCGTGGGCGGCGGCGCGAGCCTGCCTGCCCATTTCGTGGATCTGCTCGGTGATGGGATCGGACATGCTAGGTGGGGATGAATTTTGTGGAGATGCCTTTGCCGGCGACGATGTCGGCGAGACGCTCTGGGTGGCGGCCGTTGGCGATGTGGGTTTCGATCCCGGCCTCGACGGCGAATTTCACCGCCTCAAGTTTCGACGCCATGCCGCCCATGGAGAATTTCCCCTTGTCGTCGCGGACGTGGCGGAGAACCGAAGAGATGTCTCCGACCTCGGGGATGAGTTCTTCCGTCTCCGGATCTAACAGGCCATCGACGCTGGTGAGGAGGATCACGCGCTTCGCGCCGACGAGTTTAGCTACCCTGACTGAGAGCATGTCGTTGTCGCCGAAGCTGAGTTCGCGGATCGCGACGGAGTCGTTCTCGTTGATGATGGGGATGATGCGGGGTTCCTGGAGCAGGCGGTTGAAGGTGTTCAGGAGGTTTGCGGAGCGGCCTTCGGTCTGGATGTCCTCTGCGGTAAGGAGGATCTGTGAGACGAGGATGTCGAAATTAGAAAACAGCGAGCTGTAGGTGCTCATCAGCCGTGCCTGGCCGACAGCGGCGCAAGCCTGGCGGGTCTCGATGTCCTGTGGATACTCGCTGAGGCCGAGTGCGGAAACGCCCGATCCGACGGCTCCCGATGAGACGAACATGCAGCGCTGCCCGGCGTTCATGAGCCCGGAAATGGCGGCGACGAGATGCACCAGCGCGGCGCGGTCGATCGTGCCATCGGCGGTTTTTGTGAGGACGCCGGTGCCGGCCTTGATGATGGTGAGGTCTGGGAGCATTTGGTTTCCGGGTTGCCCGGGGGGCGGAGAGATAAACCTTCAGACCGGGAAATGCCAACCGAAACCTGATTGCGGGCGTCCCCGGCAAGTTCGGCTTGCGGGTGGATTGGCTACCTCCTACAAGCAGCGCCCTACCCACCGTCCCATGAGATACCATTTGCCCCTCCTTATCGCACTGATGTTCTCCACGGCTGCTCCCGCATTCGCAGCCGGAGGAGGGCATGGCCCTGCACCGGCTTATCCCGAACTTGCCGACGGCAGCACCCAGTATGCGGCTTTCCCGAAGCCAAAGGAGATGTATCCGGAAGCCGGGGGCGGCTTGGTCGAGACGCTGAAATCACGCGCACTGGCAGATCCGTTCAACATCGCCGCCTCGGTGATTTTCCTGCTGGCCATCTGCCACACCTTCGCCGCCGGATCGCTCAACAAGCTCGCCCATCGCTACGAGCACATCCACGATGAAAATCTCAGGACGCGTGGCCCCAGGGACAGGGAGCATCCGGACGGTGAGCCGGAAGTTTCCTTCAAGGCGACGCTGTTCCATTTCCTCGGGGAGGTTGAGGCGATCTTCGGGATCTGGGTGATCGCACTCGCGGGTGCTGCGACATATTTCTACAGTTGGAAGGATTTCGAGGTTTACCTGAACAAGGACAAGGTTTTCACCGAGCCGCTGTTCGTGGTGGTGATCATGGCGATCGCCGCCAGCCGTCCGGTGCTACGTTTCGCGGAGTTCCTGATGTCGAAGGCCGCCGCGATCGGCAAAGGGACGCCTGCGGCTTGGTGGATGAGCGTGCTGATCATCGCGCCCATCCTCGGCTCCTTCATCACCGAGCCTGCCGCGATGACGATAGGCGCGATGCTGCTGGCGAAAAAATTCTACCGACTCAAGCCGGACAAGGTGCTCGCCTACGCGACGCTGGGCCTGCTCTTCGTGAACATTTCCGTGGGTGGGACGCTGACCAACTTCGCAGCGCCGCCGGTGCTGATGGTGGCAAGCACTTGGAACTGGGACACGCTTTTCATGCTGGAGCACTTCGGCTGGAAGGCAGTGACCGGGGTTGTGATCTCCACATGCGTCTATTTCCTGTTCTTCCGCAAGGCGCTGTTCCGTGTGGCGGACAAGGCGGATGGCCGTGAGGACGGTGAACTCCATCCGCAATCCTGGGAGGAACGCGAGACGCCCATCCCGGCTTGGGTAACTGTTGTGCACCTCCTATTCCTCGCTTGGACTGTTTATACGGCACACTACCCGGTGCTTTTCGTCGGTGGATTCCTGTTCTTCCTCGCGTTCCTGATGTCCACCCGCCATCACCAAAACCACGTTTCCCTGCGCAGCCCGATGCTCGTGGGATTCTTTCTTGCAGGCCTTGTCATCCACGGCGGTTGCCAGGGCTGGTGGATTGCGCCCATCATCCAGACGTTGCCCGATTCGGCGCTGATGCTGGGTGCGACCATCCTGACCGCGTTCAACGACAACGCGGCGATCACCTACCTTGCCTCACAGGTGGACGGAATTTCCTTCAGCGCGAAGCACGCGGTCGTCGCCGGCGCGGTGACGGGCGGAGGGCTGACGGTCATCGCCAACGCCCCGAACCCCGCCGGACAGAGCATCCTATCGAAGTTCTTCAAGGACGGTGTGTCGCCGCTCTACCTTTTCCTCGCCGCGCTGTTCCCGACGATTGTCGTTTACCTCTGCTTCGTCATCCTGCCCAACGGATCGGCGAAGGAAGGTGCGGTAGATCCCCAGGAAACTCGAGGAGAGGTCGTTCCAGGCGCGGGGCACTGACTCACTTCTTGCGTATTCTCCAGACCTCACAGATCTGGTTTCGCTCCGGGACGCGGCTGCTGAAACGGTCGGTCTGGCCGAGATAGACGGCCTGCACGTTCTGTCCGGGGCGCTTGAGGGTTGAGAAATGCTCCGCTGCAATCGTGGCACGGTCGGATGAGAGTTTCTCGTTGGCAACCGGATCCCCGGTTTTCGATGCATAGCCGATGATCAGGGTGAGATCGCCGTCCGGAGCGTCGTCTTCCACGATATGGGCAAGCTGAGCCATTTCCTCCGGGCTAAGTTCGCTTGATCCCGTCTTGAAATCCAGCGTATGTAGCACGTTGGCGCCGAGTTCGACCCCGAGTTTGCTGTATTCGGTGGTAAGGTCGGAATCCTTCATCCCTTCCAGTTTGCGCAGCCTGCGGAAAAGTTCCACCGCAGCGGGAAGCAATTCGTTCTCGGATTTTGCGAAGAGTTCCGTCTTATTGAGCAGGGACTCGAGTTCATTGACCCGGTTTTCGAAAAACGCCTTGGAGCGCAGGGTTTCATCGTAGCGGCGCTGGAGATCCCCGTAGTCGTCGGCATTCACCGAACCCGCCGCATCTGCAAGTTTCGCGCGGGTGTCGGCGAGTTCCAATGAAAGCGCGTCGCGCTGTGCCTGCATGTCCGTGACCAGGCGCTTGAGCTGATCCGCTTCGGAGGCGGCGAGAAATGCACGGTTCATCTCGGACTGGAGCCTGGAGTTTTCCAGGGAAAGATGCTGCCAGCGCTTCTCAAGGTTGAGCACCTCGCTGTTACTCCGGGAGATTTCCGCGTCCTTGTCGCCGAGCATCTGTTGGAATCTGCCCGCCAGCCCGACAAGGGTGTCGGTGTCGTTTTTCAGGCGCTCGGCGATGTCCTCGATCGGCTCGGATCCGCCTTCGAGGGGTGGCAGCCCCATCGCCATGCGCTGGCGGTTCAGCTCCGAGCGGCGTGCATCCACATCCGCCTTGAGGGCGGCCATCACCGGATCGTCCGGGCCGATGCCGGGTTTTGCGGAGCCGTTTCCGCGGAGATTGATCACCGCAAGCACGGCAACCATGATCAGGATCATGAAAAGGAGCAGGATGACTGGATTGGCCTTTTCGATGGAGCGGGCGATTTTCCCCGCACCGACGGACTCATCCGTTGCGACCGCCACAGCAATGTTCGCATCGACATCCTTCTCCGCATTGCTGTCCATTTTATTCTCATCCGGCATGGGGGAAGCCTGTCCGCTTGGCGGCCCGCATGTCAATCAGCCATCAGACGCAGGAATTCCTCCGGAGTGTCGAGAAGGTGGGTCGGTTTCGCCTTTTCGAGCGATTCACGGGAGTTGAAACCCCACGTGACCGCCGCGTGCGGGATCCCAGCTTTCTGCGCCGCCTTCACATCGCGAAGCTCGTCGCCTACATATAACATTTCCGCATGTTTCAGGGAAAAGGTTTTCCGGATCGCCCGCAGGTGGCGGGCCTTGCCGGTGAGCTTCGAGGTAGAGGAGACGAATTCGAAGAGATCCCTGATGCCGTGGTTGCGGAGGAAGACATCGACGTTCGCCGTCGAGTTCGAGGTAAGTATCCCGAAGCTCTCCGTGTGGTTGCGCAGCTCGCCGAGGGCTTCCTTCATCCCCCCGATGAGCTGCAGCCGGTCGATGTTCGCCCGCATCATACCGGTGCCTCGTGCGATGATCGATGGCACCCGCCGTTTCGGGATGTTCAGCTCCGTGAGGATCTGCTTGAGTGAAAGGTGGCGGAGCCCCTCGATCTCGTGTTCCCCGACCTGCCGTATCCCGTAATCGGCTGCCAGTTCGTTGAAGATCTTCCATGTCTCTCCGAGCGTATCGGCGATGGTGCCATCGAAATCGAAAATCAGTGCCCGGTATTTCATTTCCGCCGAATCTGTCCGCCCGGGCACCGGCTAGCGAGCCAAAAGGAGATCCTTCTCAGAGTTTCAGGTTCGGGTCGATGTCACCGTCCAGCGAATCGGTGAATCCCGCGAAAAACCTCAGCAGCCCGGCGAAGGCGATCATCGCGGCGTTGTCCGTACAGACGCCCGGCTCCGCGACAGCGAGTTCCAGCCCTTCCTTTTCGCATCGAGCGGAGAGCGCGTCGCGCACCGTGCGGTTCAGGCTGACACCACCGGAAAGTCCGATCACACCTGCCCGAACGTGTTTTGCCGCCCGCATGGTTTTCTCCACCAGCACATCCACCACCGCTGCCTGGAACGAGGCGGCGATGTCCTCGGTTTTCGCGTCCCTGTTTTTCTGCAAAGTGTAAAGCACCGCCGTCTTCAGCCCGGAAAAGGAGAAATCCAGCTCGCCGCCCTGCATCATCGAGCGTGGGAAATCGTATTTTAGAGAATCGCCATCGCGGGCGGCCTTTTCGATTTCCGGCCCGCCGGGGTAGGGGAGGCCGAGCATTTTCCCGACCTTGTCGAAGGCCTCTCCGGCGGCATCGTCGCGGGTGCTGCCGAGCTGGAGGTAGTCGCCCGCGCCGCGCACCTGCATCAGCAAGGTATGCCCTCCGGAAACGATCAGGCCGACATGCGGCGGCACCTCCGACCTGTCCATGAAAGGGGAGAGCAGGTGTCCCTCCATGTGGTTCACTCCGACGAAGGGTTTCCCCGAAACGCAGGACATCGCCTTCGCCGCCGTGCTGCCGACCAGCAACGAGGAAGCAAGGCCCGGCCCCATTGTTGCGCCGAAGACATCCACATTCCCCATCCCGATCCCGGCGGTGTGTAGCGCCTTCTCCACCAATCCGTTCAGGCACAGCGAGTGGCTGCGCGAAGCGACTTCCGGCACGACCCCGCCATGCTCGCGGTGCTCCTCGATCTGAGAAGCCACCTCGCTAGCCAAAACCTCGGTGATCCCACCCGGCTCGCCGCGCAGGATCGCCACCGCCGTCTCATCACAGGAACTCTCAATCGCCAGGAAAACCGTCACGGGCGGATGATCCATGGCCACGCATGAGTCCGCAATAGCGAAGCTGATGGTATACGCCCACCAGCCGGGTTTTTCCAGAATCACCGACACGCGAATCTAGGTGACGATAACAATCCGCAAGGCTCCCATTCATTTCTTCCATGAATACCATTGGCTCACGTGGGGAAAACAAAAAATCCTTCCGCCAGGAGTGCGGAAGGATTTTTGATAACCGAAGTGGCCCTGGAGTCAATTAACGACGGCGGCGGAGCAATCCGAGAACACCAATGGCTCCAAGAAGAGCGGCGGAGGGTTCGGGGACGGCGTAATATTCAATGATGATTTGTCCGCTGTTGGTTCCGCTGAGTGTGGCTGTCAGCTCTGAGGTTCCGGTTCGTGCCCAACGGAATTCACTGGTAGTATCAAATCCAAACTGAAGCGTGCCCGCACCTCCGAATATCGACGCGAGCTGGCCTGCGGTCAAAGACTCATTGTCTGAGTCAAAGAGAAGGGTTGGTCCGTTTGAAACATTGATGGATCGCGCAACGGGGTTGCCAACACTAATGGCTGCGTTGGCATAGCTCGTCGAATTTTTTGTGATGTCGTAATTCGCTACGGACACACCTACTTCATCAAGACCGGTGGCAAGGCCGTCACCCAAAAAGACTACGCTTCTTTCGGTGACCCGGTTGCTCGAGGTGACGCTGGTGAATGTATCAGAGCCGGATGCGATCGTAATGGAGGCACCGATTGTCGGAGAAACAACAGGATCAGGCTGGATCACTCGGATTACAACGCGGGCGAGTTGATCCAATCCGGTATATCGGCTCACGGTCAAAACACCGTCGATGGCGCTGTTTGTGACAGATCCGCTACCGGTGGTGCCGGATGTGAGGATGGTATCACGGCTGACAGCCCATTCGTCATTGTCTGTCTGCGCCAAGTAGGTGGCGGCCGAGGCAGGGCCCATGGCGACCAAAGCGAGCGTGGAAACCATGAGGGAAGTGTAATATTTTTTTTTCATATTGGTGCGATTATCAGGTGGAAGGTTGGTGGATTGGAGACTGGGAGAGCCGAACTTATTTCGTGCAAGGAAACTCCGCGAAAACGCTCGGTTTTTAACGGAACCTGTCAGCGATACAAGTAAAAACTTAGTTTTTCCGAAATATCGAGGGTGTTGAACTATCCGCAACAATCCAACCGGCGGAGAAACTCTTCGTTTGTTGCGGGGATGATCCCAGGCGTGGCGGACATCCGCCCTTGATTCGCACCCGCAGCCCGGCGAACATCCGCCATGCCGTTTTCCGAAGCATATCCCGGTCTCCTCGCGAACCCGACGCCCCTGATGCGCCGGTTCATGGGCTTGCTCGACGAAAAGGTTTCCCTCGAAGCCCTCGCCCGGAAGAGCCAACTGGAGACGCGGAAAAATTTCGGGAAAACCATGCGCATGTTCGCGCCGCTCTACGTCTCCAACGAATGCGTGAACAACTGCTCCTACTGCGGCTTCTCCCGCGATGCCGCCATCCTACGTACGACACTCACCGTAGATCAGGTCGTCACCGAGGCGAAGCACCTCCATGCCCAGGGATTCCGCAATCTCCTGCTCGTCGCCGGGGAGCATCCGAAATTCGTTTCCGAAGGTTACCTCCAGAAATGCCTCGACGCGCTCATCCCGCTTTTCCCGACCCTCGCCCTCGAAGTCGGCCCCATGGAGGACGACCAGTACACCGAACTCGTCCACCACGGCGCGGAGGGGCTGATCGTTTATCAGGAAACCTATCACCGCGAAACCTACCAAACCCTCCACACCGCCGGGCCGAAGAAGAATTTCGGCTGGCGGCTGGACTGCCCGGAGCGTGCCTACTCGGGCGGATTCCGAAGGATCGGAATCGGTGCGCTGTTCGGCTTGGCGGATTGGAAACACGAAGCCCTCTCGCTCGCCGCCCACCTTGAGTATCTCTACCGGAATTGCTGGAAAGCCCAGTTCAGCGTCGCCTTCCCGCGGATGAGGCCTTACGCGGGAAATTACCAATACGCTCCAGACCCGACACGCTATCTTCCCGATGCGGCGTTGCTCCGCCTCGTCACCGCCTTCCGCATCATCTTCCCGCAGGTTGCCATCGTCCTTTCCACCCGCGAGCCGGCCCCGCTCCGCGATGCGATGGCTCCGCTAGGCGTCACCCACATGTCAGCCGGTGCCCGCACCGAGCCGGGCGGCTACACCGGTGCCGGATCCGATGATCTCCACCTCACCGTCAAAGGCCGCCGGGTTGAGATTTCCGAAAAATCAGGCTCCGAGAAAGCCACCGAGCAATTCCAGATTCACGATACGCGAAGCCCCTCCGAGATCGCGAAAATGCTCCGCGCTCAGAACATAGATCCGGTCTGGAAAGACTTCGATCAGGCGTTGGTGCAGTTTTGAGGGGGCTTAGGGAGGCCAGATCGCTTTGCCCGCCGTCATGAGTCAACGATCCAGTGTGGTGGAATAGGTTTTCTCATCATCCACGTCGTGGTGGGTGATGTGTCCTTCGTGCCGTCCACGGTGATCGATGCGTAGCCGCCCTTCACGCGCAGGAACTTTTGCTCGGGGCGCTTGTCCTTGGGGTTCCAACCCTGGGCGTCGGCGTCGGAGGCGGGGCCGAAGCCGAATTCGTTGAGGCCGGTTTCGGGATCGACGGAGTGGTATTGCCAATGGCGGTCGCCGTTGATGACGAAGCAGCCGGGGACTGAGTTTAGGAATTTCCGCAGGCGCTCGCCTTCGTGATGGAAGCCTTCGATGGCGTGGTTGTCGTTCTTGCCGCCACAGTCGGGGCCGACGACGGGTGTGGCGGAGACGTCCAGAGCACTACAGAATTGTCGGTCACCTCGCCAAGCTTGACGCCGTCGGCGAAACCGATGGCATGGCAGGGGAGGTGGAGGAGGAAAGGACACCGAGGAATTTCATGCCCTATCCCTAGCCGGGGAATCCCTTTGTATAAAGCGGAAAACCCGGATCTCACTGCCGCAGCCGCAGATCGGCGATAACGATCCTGTGATCGGTCTTTTTGGAAACGATGACACCGCAACTGATCGGCCGGAGCTGGCGGGTGGTGTAGATGTGGTCGATGCGTTGGATCGGGAAGCGGCGGTGGAAGGTGTTGCCCCAGCCTCGGCCGACCATCGGGAAGGAGTCGTCAAAATCGCGGGCGAGCTGGCGGTGGACAACATCAGTGGCACCGGAATTGAAATCGCCGCCGAGGATCGTCGGGGTGGATGTGAGGGCGCGGGTTTGTTCTAGGACCTGGAGCACGACGGAAAGCTCCTTCCTGCGCAGGTCGCGGTTTTGCAGGTGCAGGGTGCGGGATTTCGAACTCCAGAGCCGCATGTCGGTGGCAGCAGTGGCGAGATGGACATTAACCACCTCGATTTCGGTGCTTTCCGGCAGGCGCAAGGTGATCTGCTGGTTGCGGGTCATCGGGTTCCTGACTTCCCGCCGGATTTCAAAGCGGGTGACCACCCCGTTTGTCTGGTAGGCGCGGAAATCGCCCCTGCCGCCGTAGAGGTTTTCCGCAATGCGTTTCACGAGGTGAGGATAAACCTGCTGGAGCAGGACGATATCCGGATCCCACTTCTTCAGGTCGTCCACCGGATCGCCGTATGCGAAGCTCGCACAGTTCACCGTGGCGACCCGGATGATGCGCTGTCCGTCGCGCATCACGCTGCGTTCGACGGTGATCTTGGGGTGGTTGAAATTCGAGAGAGCCTTCGCCTCGTCCATCGCCACGGAAAGGGTGACAGCCCAAACGGCGGTGACGATGAGTGAGAGAGGGGCGCGCAGAAAGCAGAAAGCGATGACCGAAAGCGCGAGGCCGATCCCGCCCCAGAACCAGAGCGGGAAGACGGTGAATGCGGCTAGGTAGTCCGGCTGGCTCGCGTAAGCCCAGACGGTGAGGACGTGCATCAGCAGCGAAGCGCCGACGAATCCCCAACCGAGCGCTCGCCGTGTTTTTGACATGGATTTCGGGGCAAGAATCTAGAGGCCAGAAACCAGAGTTTTGAGATTTGGGATTTGAGATTTCACATCCCCGGGATGCCGAGGCCGCCGGTGAGCTTTTTCATTTCAGCCTCCGCCTGGCCTTTGCCTTTGGCGATGGCTTCCTGGACGCCTTTTAGCACCAGATCCTCAAGGAAATCGATATCCGATGGGTCAACCACAGCCGGGTCGATCTTGATCGAGAGGACGTCGCCGGCGCAGGTCGCGCGAACCTTGACCTTGTCTCCGCCGACGGAGACCTCGACCTCGCGGCTTGCGAGCTCTTCCTGTTTCGCTGCCAGGCCGGCCTGCATCTGCTGGGCCTGTTTCATCAATTTTTGTATGTTCATAAAGTGGATGTTCAGCTTCCGAGGATCTTTGCCTCGAATTTTTCCAATGCCGACTGGATAAGCGGATCCTTGTAGAAAGTGTCCTCCTCGATCTTCTCATCCGCCTTGGGCTGCGGGGTGGGGGCGGCTTCGGGTTTCGGTTCTGGGAAGGATGGTTCCTCGTCCTCATCGCTGCCTTCGGGCGCGTTGGCGATCAGGTCATCGAAGGCCGCCATGGTGTCGCCGGACTTCTGCTTTTGGCTCGGGGCTGGCGCTACGGGTTTCGGAACGACGGACTCCGGCGCGGGAGCTGCTGCGGCAGGGGCGGGCGATGGTGAGGAAAGGTGGTCGGCGCCTCTCGTGAGCACGCTGATGACATCGGTGATGCGCACTTCGGAGAGCACCTGGATTGCCTTGATCATGCCGAGTTCGAAATGGAGGCGCTTGTTGGTCGCCCATTTCATGCGGCCTTCTGTTTCGGCGAAGACATCGATGGCGGCGAGGATGCGCTCCGGCGCGTATTCGTCGGCGTCTTCGAGCAGCTTGTTCCAGAGTTCTTCCGGGATGCCTTCGCCGTCTGCGGAGGGGTCGAGCTTGGCGATGAGCAGGCCGCGGAGGCAGCCGATGAGTTCGCCGAGGAGCTGGGAGAGTTCGCGTCCGCTTTCCGCTTCTGCCTGGATGAGTTTCAGGGCGGCGGGGGTCTTGCGGGAAAGGAGTTCCGAGGTCAGGGCTGCGACTTTTTCCCGGGAAGTGAAGCCGAAGATATCGAGCACGTTTTCTTCGGTGATCGTCTCCCCGCAGAAGGCGACGAGCTGGTCGAGCATGGATTGTGCGTCTCGCATCCCGCCGTCCGCGCCTTTCGCGATGGCCCATGCGGCGGTCTTGTCGAGGGTGATTTTCTCCTCGGTCGCGATGTGCTGGAGATGATCCGCGATTGTCTGTGTGGGGATGGGGCGGAGGTCGAATCGCTGGCAGCGGGAAAGGATGGTGGGCAGGATTTTCTGCACCTCGGTGGTGGCGAAAATGAATTTCACGTGGTCGGGCGGCTCCTCGAGGGTTTTCAGAAGGGCGTTGAAAGCCGCGTTGGAAAGCATGTGGACCTCATCGATGTAGTAGATCTTGAATTGGCCGCGGGCGGGTGCGTATTTCACGGATTCGCGGAGATCGCGGACTTGCTCGACGCCGTTGTTTGAGGCACCGTCGATTTCCAGGACATCGAGCGAGCGGCCTTCGGCGATCTCGCGGCAGACATCCTCCTCTGGATCAAAGTCGATCTTGGGGCCGCCGGTGCAGTTCAGCGCCTTTGCCAGGATGCGGGCGGTGGAAGTTTTCCCGGTGCCGCGCGGGCCGACGAAAAGATACGCGTGGGCAAGTCGCTTTTGCTCGATGGCATTGCACAGGGTGCGGACGACGTGATCCTGGCCGAGGACGTCGGCGAAGGTCTTGGGACGATACTTTCTTGCGAAAACCTGGTAACTCACGGGGGGATGATAGGGATGGGGGCGCGTTTGTCATGCGGGGATTTTTCCTAATGCCCTCTCGGTGCCTAGGCTTGCAGGAAATCCAGAAACTTAACCGCAGATGAACAGGATTGACGCAGATGGAACAGATCCAGGATAGGATTTTTTCTAGAAGCTTCCCACAATGACTGTGCCCGGAGTGAAACTGCTTGAAAGACAACGCGAACCGAAGGCTAGACCCTACGGAGCAACCGGACTAGGCTCCCCGCATGTTTGCAGCGATGGAACTGGGTGGCACCAAGACGGTTGTCGCGATCGGGGAAAGCGACGGGACACTGATCGAGGAAATGCGTTTTCCGACCACTACACCGGAAGAGACGTTCCTTAAGGCCATCAAATGGTTTTCCGGGAAAGGCATGCCGGAAGCGATGGGGATAGCCGCCTTCGGGCCGGTGCAGATCAATCCGAAGGCGGACAACTGGGGGGACATCTTGCAGACGCCTAAGGCACACTGGAGCGGGTTTTCTATCACCAAGCCGTTGCTCGCTGCATTTCCGGATATGAAAATCACGCTTGAAACCGATGTGAACGCCGCCTGTCTGGCCGAAGCTCGGATCGGTGCGGCGGCGGGCTTGGAAAATGTGGCTTACATCACCATCGGCACCGGGATCGGGGCAGGGGTGCTTTGCGACGGCAGGCTTCTCCATGGCGCGCTGCACCCGGAGTTCGGCCATGTGCTGCTGCCCCGAAAAAGCGGCGATGATTTCAAGGGCACCTGCCCCTTCCACGGCGATTGCCTCGAAGGTATGGCCAGCGGCCCGGCGATAGCCCAGCGTTGGGGGACGCCGGGCGGCGATCTATCGCCGGATCATCCGGCATGGGATACCGAGGCGTGGTATCTCGCACACGGTATCCAGGCCTTGCTGGCGATCGCACCGCCGGAGCGGGTGGTGATCGGGGGAGGGGTTTCGCAGGCGCAGGGGCTGCATGAAAAGACCGAAGCGCTTTTGCGCGAACTGGCGGCGGGCTATTTTCCTGCATTGGAAAATTCGCCCTATGTCGTGCCTCCGAAGTTCGACCAGGAAGCGGGCATACGCGGGGCGCTGATGTTGACGGGGTTCTGATTTCCCAATCCGCTATTCAGACTGCATCCTCACAAACCCAGCGTGATGTGCACGGCCTGTTCCCGCACATCGACATCTTTCAGCAACAGCTTCGCCGCAGTGCTCTTTGCATCGGTGGCCTTCAGCCTGTAAACGGGTCGGGACTCGATGTATCCTTTTGCGTATTTTGCAGCGAATTTGGTCACCTTTTGCAGATGCTCCGGCGGGATGCCTTGGATTTCCAGCCTGTCAAATTCCGCATCGTTCAGGTAAAATGTGTGCTCTTGCGCATTGTACGAAATCCCAGATGTGACAGTGCATCCACCACCGAGCTTTTCCGTTTGGCCCTTGATCCTGACATCGAGCGTCACATCCATCCCGACCTGAACCCTGTCGCTTTCCTCCAGGAGCGTCACCTGCGGATTCGAGTATGTGATGGTGAAAAACGGGAGGAAATCCTTGGACTGCGGAAATCTCCCGGCAAGCGCCTGATCAATCTGCGTCTGGGTGATTGTGATGTGATATTCTTTCCCCCGGAAATACCCATAAGTCCCCGCCGCAAGCAGAAGGATGACAGCGATGGCGATGATCCCGAATTTTTTCATGCTTCCGTTCTAATAGGACGATACTTCCGCTTTCACGCTCAGATCGGCTCGACATCCACCTCCACCGTCAGGCTTTGGCCTCCGGCTCCCAAGGTCACGCCGCGCAGGGGGCTGACATCGGAAAAATCGCGACCCCATGCGACGGTGATGTGGCGCTCACCGGGGATGATGCCGTTGGTGGGGTCGGCATCGACCCAGCCTGCTTCCTCTCCGCAGAAGATGGAGACCCAGGCATGGGAGGCGTCTGCTCCGGTCAGGCGTTTCTGGCCGGGCGGGGGGAGTGTTTCCAGGTAGCCGCTGACGTAGCGGGCGGGGAGGCCGAGGGAGCGGAGGCAGGCGAGCATCACGTGGGCGAAGTCCTGGCAGACGCCGGCTTTTTTGAGGAGAACTTCGCCGACAGGGGTAGCCACGTCGGTGGCTGTCGGGTTGAATTCGAATTCCCGGTGGATGCGGTTCATCAGCGCCGATCCGGCCTCGAGGATGGGGCGTCCGGGTGGAAAATCGGCGCTGGCATATCCGGCGAATTCATCGCCGAGGGGAACCATGGGCGAGGTGAACCGGAACGCCCCCGCCTCGGTGGCGGGGGTGAGCTTGTCGAGCCCGGCGGCATCCCGTATCGTTTCCCACGGCGGCGTGCCGGAAGGATCAGGTTTGGCGGTTGGCAACACTTCCACAAGGCTGCGCGCCGTCACCTCGAGTTCTCCGTGCGCTCCCTCGCATTCGAAGTAGGTGGTGACGTTTCCGTAAACGTCGTTGTGTCTGCTCCTGCCGACAGGCTCGGGAATGATCTCAAGCACGTGCCATGGGCAGCGCTGGCCGGGGAGGAATCTCGGCGCGAGGCGGGCGAGGTGATGAGAGACCGTCACCACGCCCTCATACACGTATTTCGTCCGGTGGGTGACTTGGTAGCGCACGCAATCGGTTTATTCCGCAGCTTTCGCCGTGTCGATCTTTACCGGGTTCGCATCTGAAAGTGGTGGGGACAACACGCGCCGTCGCGTGTTGTTTCCGGCGCCCCCGCCGGAAACTTGGCCCGAACCTGCGTGTGGCGTGAATTTTCATCCCAACGCGGAACGAACCGTGAATCCGGCCGCCGGGCAGCGAGGGCGCAGCCCGGAACACGCGGCGGCGCGTGTGCTCCCCGTTGGCTTCGCCGCCTAACTGCCCACCACTTTCAGTTGCTCCCTCTTCCCCGGGTTTGCATTTCCGGTGGGGAGGCTATTGTCTCGGCTCCGCCCCATGAAAGTTCCCACGGTTTTCCTGATCCTGCTCGGCCTGAGTGTCTCCGCAATCGGCGGGCTTTTCACCGTGCTGATGTGGAAAAGCTACGAGCGTGCGGTGGAGCAGCGTTCCTGGCCGCAGGTGGATGGGCTGGTGCTTTCCTCCGAGTTGGAGGAATGGCGCCACGACGAATTCTCACAGAAGGAATACCGGCTGAAAATCCTCTACGGCTATGAATGGGAGGGCGAGGCGAGGACCAGCGAGCGCTACGACTTCCGTGGCAATCCGAATTACAACAAGCGCAACAAGGTTGAGGCGATGGCAGGAAAGTTTCCGGCTGGAAGCAGGACGAAAGTGTATGTGAATCCTGCGGATCCGGATTTCGCGATGCTGAAGCCCGATTCGAAAGCGGCGGGATACTCGATCTGGTTCCCGATGCTGTTTGTTGTGGGGGGGCTGGGGGTGGCCCTGCGGGCAGTTAGAAGTTATTGGTTAGAGGTTAGAAGGAAGATTCCGAATCCCTAGCCCTTCACTTCTAACCTCTAACCAATAACGTCTAACGGATTACGCCAGTAATCCCTTCACGACCTTCGTCCCCGGCTTGGTGATGTTTGTCAGGCGCTGGCCGACGCCTTGGAAGGGGAAGCTGAATTTTTCGTGATCGTAGCCCAGCAGGTGGAGCATGGTGGCGTGGAGGTCATGGACGGAAACCTTGTCCTTGATCGCCTCGTAGCCGATGGGATCAGTCTCGCCGTAGGTTGTCCCAGCTTTCACGCCGCCGCCGGCCATCCAGATGGTGAAGGCTCCCGGGTTGTGATCGCGGCCGACGAATTTCATCTCCGCCCCACCGCGGTTCTCGCGCATGGGGGTGCGGCCGAACTCGCCGCCCCAGACGACGAGAGTATCCTCCAGCATCCCGCGCCGCTTGAGATCCTTGAGCAGGGCGGTGATGGGCTGGTCGATGCGTTTGCAGAGGTCGGTGAAACCTTCGTTGAGGGCGGTGTCCGGGCCGGTCCCATGGGAGTCCCAGCCCCAGTCGAAAAGCTGGATGTAGCGGACGCCGCGCTCGGCGAGACGGCGGGCGAGGAGGCAGTTGTTGGCGAAGGATTCCTTGCCGGGTTCGGTGCCATACATGGCCTGGGTGGCCTCGTCCTCCTGCTTTAGA